>Ga0315336_1000180_pt1 | contig 255458 bp, 231 predicted proteins | sample ASW5metaG_FD_204512 | JGI IMG/M metagenome (GOLD analysis project Ga0315336, IMG submission 204512) | Ammonia-oxidizing marine archaeal communities from Monterey Bay, California, United States - ASW #5 | ecosystem: Environmental > Aquatic > Marine > Intertidal zone | place: USA: California... | reverse complement strand
GCTTGAACCTATATGACAAAACAAAAGCCCCTCAATAAAGAAGGGCTTCATGTCAGTCAGAAGTGGTTTCTGACGAGTCGGGGTGAGAGGATTCGAACCTCCGACCTCCTGCTCCCAAAGCAGGCGCGCTAACCGGGCTACGCTACACCCCGAAATTCTTTTATCTTGATACTTTCTTGGGTGAGTGATGGGACTTGAACCCACGGCCTCCTGGGCCACAACCAGGTGCTCTAACCAGCTGAGCTACACCCACCATTCATGTTCAACTGAAAATGTTCAATTGAAGCCCGGGAAATTAGGTGTATTACCCTGACTTAAGAAAAAGAAATTTACTGGAACTTGGCGCATCATTTTCCATTCAACATGATAGATTTAGGAAGGAATTATTGTAATTTTTCATATGCGCCTCCTCACCAGATACATCCTAAAGCAGCTATTTCTGCCATTTTTCTTCTCTCTGCTGATTATTGTATTCATCCTGTTTACCCAATTCCTTCTAAGGGCCATTGACCGATTTTTGGGTAAAGGTCTTGATCTGGGCACCATTTTCGAATACCTGTTTTTAAACCTAGGATGGATCACCGCCTTGGCCGTCCCCATGGCAGTGCTCATTGCTGCGCTTATGGCTTTCGGGCAATTTTCTGAGGATAATGAAATCACAGCCATGCGGGCATCAGGGATCAGTTTTCTGACCATCTTACGGCCCGCCCTGGCACTTGGGTTTGCCATCGCCACAACCTTAATTTTATTTAATGCATTCATCATGCCGGAGATGAACTTTAAAGCACGAATGCTTTCCGGGGATATTTACCGAAAACGGCCCGACCTGAATATTGAACCGGGATATTTCATGGATGACCTCCCAGATTACAGTCTGATCATTCGGGACAAAGAAGACAACACACTAAAGGATGTTCGTATTTTCAGTAAAGGTATCGGAGAGACCCAAACTAGCATTCATTCCAAAACCGGCAACCTCACCACTATCGACGATGCCATTCTCCTCACATTATTCAATGGTGAAATTCATGAATTGGATCTGAAAGATTATGGTAATTACCGCCGCATTGAATTTGAAAAACATATTATTACAATTCCTGCAGATGATCTTTTTTTGAATCGCCGGGATACCACCAGCCGCTCCGATCGGGAAATGACCATTCAAATGATTTTGAATAAACGGAAAGATATCAGCAATCGGATTGACATTGTAAGAAGCCGGGTAGCCCGGGCGTTTCTCCGAACAAAAATGGATAGTATTGTTCCACCTAATTTTGATGCAGCAAAATTGATATTAACTCAATTTAAAAATAGCTTTGCGACCGATTCAACCAACAGCGCCGATGCGATCTATCGAATGGAGAAAGATGTGAGCATCGCAGAACGGCAGCTTCGCAATGAATATAACCTGCTGCGCAGTTATGGTAAATCATCCAATAAATATGAGGTGGAATTGCACAAGAAATTCTCTCTCCCCGTTTCCTGCATTTTATTCATTATGACAGGCGCATCTCTGGGAGTTCTTTTTCGAAAGGGGGGTTTTACCATTGCCACCAGTCTCTCCTTCGGGTTTTTTCTCGTTTATTATATCTTTATGATCGGAGGAGAAGATTTGGCAGACCGCAATATTTTGTCCCCGGTGGTGGGCATTTGGTCCCCCAATGTTTTATTATTTATTATTTCAGCATACCTACTCCTCCATACGGTCCGGGAGCAGCCGCCACTACGCATTGATTTGAATATTTTTAAACGATTCAAAAAGAAAAAAGATGAATTCGACTCAACTGGTACAGCGTAAAATAAGCGGGGAAGCCATCCCCCAAACTGAAATGGCATCATTTATTAATGCCTATGTGGATGAAAAAATCGGTGATGATGAAATGACGCCATTTCTGAAGGCTGTCCACGCCCATGGCATGACCGATGAAGAAACCATTATACTCACAGACATAATGCTGAATTCTGGTGACCGACTGGTATTCTCCAATATGGATGCTTATGTGGCGGATAAACATTCTACCGGTGGGGTTGGAGATAAAGTATCCATAGTTTTAGGACCTATCATTGCGGCGGCGGGATTGGCCATCCCCATGCTCACTGGCCGAAGCCTGGGACATACGGGAGGCACCACGGATAAATTGGAAACCATCCCGGGATTTCAAACCAGTTTAACACTGAATCAATTCAAAGCCAATGTGGAAACCCATGGCATTTGTATTATGGGACAAACCGAATCAATCTGCCCTGCAGACCGTAAAATATATGCCCTCAGAGATGTAACGGATACCATTGATTCCATTCCTCTCATTTGTGGATCCATTATGAGTAAAAAAATTGCAGAAGGTATTCAAGGGTTGGTGTTGGATATTAAAACAGGGAATGGTGCTTTTATGAAAACAATCGATCAGGCCCAATCCCTGGGGAAAATGCTACAGAAAGTGGGTGAAGCATTCCATGTGAAAACAGATGTGGTGTATTCCAGTATGAATCAGCCATTGGGCAAAACGGCTGGTTTATGGTGTGAAATGGATGAATCCATTGCAGCCCTAAAAGGCGACGGCGCTAAAGACCTTATGGATGTTGTATTTGAATTGGGAAGTAAATTATTGGTTCAAGCCGGAATAATTCGGGGTGAGACTGCAGCCGTTTCCATTCAAGAGAACCTGATTCAAAGTGGAAAGGCCTACAATAAATTTGAAGAAATGGTAGCGGTTCAAGGTGGTGATTTATCCCAAATAAAGCAATTGCATCCGCCGAAATTTGAATTTATTGTATCGGCGAAATCCTCAGGATATGTGGAATCCATGGATACACTGAATATTGGCTGGGCCGCTGTGGAACTGGGATGTGGCAGGAGAAAAAAGGATGATATTTTGGATCCCACAGCCGGCATTGAATTCATGGCCAAAATTGGAGATAAGATCCAAAAAGGAGACCCATTGTTTCGATGTTTCAATTCTAATGAAAATAAATTGAATTCTGCCCTAAATTACCTGCTGGATTCTGCCCGGATTGTGTCGGGAAAAAAGACCCACACATTGTTATTTAAGTCATAGGAGGTTGACATGGACAATTCCTTCAAAAAACTCTCATCCGCTAATGCCTCTGTTATCATGGAAGGTCTGGATGAAATTGGAAAAGAAGTATCCAATGGTATCTCAGGTAATAATCTTCCTATCATGTTTGATGCAGTAACATCTCTATTTTATATTGATGCATTTGATCGCCCCGACTTGAATACCGTCATTGAAAAAGCAATGGAAACCGTAGCCAAAATGGGGGCACCTGCTATCCCTCTTGTTTTGGAAAAAGTGATCGATTCCGATATTAAAGCAGAATTGAATTTTGGCCGTGCCTGCGGCCTCATGGATGAAAATGCCATTCAACCCCTCATGGATGTGCTTTCATCTAAGAATAGTTCGGATAAGATTGCTTTTGCCCTTTATGCACTTGGGAAGATACAATCGCCTAAAATTGTGGCTGTCCTCCCGTTGATTCTGGAAAAAGTAAACAGTCCTCAAAAAGAATGTGAAGATACGGCAGTCCGCGCTTTGGGAAAAATTTGCGAAAACATGGATCCCGGCGATGTGAGTGCAGAATTTCGAGAATCCATGTTTAATGCATTGGTGAGTAAACTCTCCCATGGGAATGATGTGATTCGATCCAAAGCGATCCGAAACTTAGGAAAGCTAATTCAATATGGATTTACGAACGATATTCAGACGAAGAAAATTATTGGAAAAGTGAAACAGGTAATGGGCCTGGATGAAGATCGGAAAGTTGATCCTGCCTATCTCGTACGCCGGGAAGCCCAGGAGGTTTTAGACGCGGTTTAATTCCTGCGATGGACTTTACACAGTTGGGATGGTTCTGTCCCCTTTATAAATATTTCTGTTTCCAGAGGACATAAATTGGTCGGCTTATCTTTAGTTAATGAACATATTTCAACATTAATTACCCCATCAGGACGTTCAAATTTTTTCTGTGTTAACCCAAGGGTATCATGAGCACCTGTCATGAATCGCCCCCACGCAGGGAGAGCGACACGAGAGCCATCCTGGCTCTCACCTAAACTGACTTGAGGATCGTCCACGCCAACCCAAACGCCTGCAGCTAACTGTTTAGAAAATCCCACAAACCATGCATCAGTCCAGTTTTGGGTTGTGCCCGTTTTACCGCCTGCAGGATGATAAAAATTATGGCGCCAACGGGCACTGCCGCCCGTCCCCGCATCCATGACGGTCTGGAGCATGCTTGTCATCACATAGGCTGACTCCTCACGGAGCACTTCTTCTCGAATGGGATAGTATTCTTTAATCGTATTTCCATATCGATCCTCAACTTTACTGATACCAAACGGCTGGTTCAGTACGCCTTTATTTGCAAATGCCGAATAGGCATTCACTACATCTAGTAAGTACACTTCTGAAGTTCCAAGTGCAATGGCATCTACGGCACGTATATTGGTTGTAAGACCCATGCGCTCTGCCATGGCTTTCACCTCTGTAGCGGGCACCAGCTCTTTTACCACACGAACGGCAATCAAATTCACAGACTTTCGAATGCCCTCCCGAAGGGTAGTTAATCCGCTTGTGGAGCCATCATAATTCCGAGGCATCCACTTTTCCCATTCTCCTTCTGCATTCAAAACGCGCAATACTAGAGGCTGATTTAATAGCTGCTTTGTCACAGGATAGCCGTTATCAATGGCCGTCGTATAAACAAATGGCTTAAATACAGAACCGGGTTGACGCTTCGCCTGAACCGCACGATTGTATTGATCGTGATAATCGGGCCGTCCCCCTATCATGGCCAGGATGGCGCCGGTGGTGGGATCCAGTGCAATAAAAGCACCCTGTACCAATAATTTATTTCGAAGTTCTTCATATAAAATAGAGTCGCCTTCCATCATCATCTTCACCGTATCAATAGGATAAATGCTATGATATGCCAGTTGCGAAAATTCCTCTTCATCATTAAACAATCGTTTGTTTAGTTTATCCTGATTGCGTTTGATGGATTTCATTAAGGATTTTTCAGCAATATCTTGTAGGCGCGTATCTAATGTGGTATAAATTTTAAGTCCATCCCGATAAATGTTAACGCCAAGATGGTCATCTTCCTTTTCCATGATGCGGCGAACATACTCAGTAAAATAGGGTGCTGTTCCCTCGGCCTGAAATTCAATCACATTTTCCGATTCAATGACCCGGGCTTCTGAATAAATATCACTGGTGATATATCGCTGATCCCGCATGACTCGCAATACCACATTTCGTTTATAATGGGCCCGCTCAGGATGACGTACAGGAGAATACCGAGCCGGGGCCGGTAGAATACCTACTATCATAGCAGATTCACCCAGGGTTAATGCAGAGGCACTTTTACCAAAATAGCGTTTCGCTGCTGCCTGAACACCATAGGTCCCATGTCCAAAATGGACATTGTTCAGATACATTTCCAATATTTCACTTTTGGTATATGTTCGCTCAATTTGAATCGCAGTGATAATTTCTTTTATTTTTCGAACAATCGTTTTCTTAAATCCAATCGTATCATATAAGGTGCGAGCCACTTGCTGGGTAAGAGAACTGAAACCCTGTTCGTAACTCAAACTGATTGTATTGATGACTACCGCTCGAAATAAATCCCGCATTGAAATGCCCCAATGATCATAAAACCGACGATCTTCCGATGCGATGAGTGCATTTTTCATATTATTCGGTATTTGGTCAATACTGATAAAAATACGTTTTTCTAGATAGAGTTCATCCAGAATTTTTCCATCGGCAGAATAAATACGCGTTACCAGATCCGGATCATAATTTTCCAATTGGTCTAAGGAAGGAAGGTCCTGTGCTAAATAAAAAATATAGATAAAAATAACTACCATTCCCATAAAAGCAAGTATGGCTGCCTTTTTTAAATATTTCGTCCAGTTTGAAATGGAAAGTTTGAATGCCATCATGAAATTTAAGTCAATGCCCGAAACAGAAAAGGCATGAACTTGATAAAGTTAACTCAAGGAACCGGCTTCGGTTCCAAAACAATCAGGATTTGAGTTTTCCTGGTTTGATCATCTTCTCCGGTTGAACCAATCGATCAAAATCTTCTCCACTCAAATAGCCCAACGCAATTATGGCTTCCCGCAAAGAGGAATTGTCCTTGTATGCTTTTTTAGCCACTTCTGCTGCTTTGTCATAGCCAATATGAGGATTTAAAGCCGTCACCAGCATGAGTGAATTGTATAAGTTGGAACGAATCCGTTCTTCATTGGCTTCGATACCATCTACCGCATGGACCCGAAAAGAATCACAAGCATCCGCCAACAGTCGAATGGATTGAATGATATTATAAGCCATCACCGGGCGATATACATTCAGTTCAAAATTGCCACTGGCTCCAGCGATCGAAATGGTCACATCATTCCCCATCACCTGCGTACATACCATGGTCATGGCTTCGCATTGGGTGGGGTTCACCTTTCCGGGCATGATGGAAGATCCCGGTTCATTGGCCGGTATGAGAATTTCCCCAATTCCAGAGCGGGGACCACTGGCCAGCCATCTCACATCATTGGCAATTTTAAATAAGGATCCCGCAACCGTTTTCAGGGCGCCGGACAATTCAACGATGCAATCCTGCCCGCCGAGAGCTTCAAATTTATTGACCGCTGTTTTAAAAGGTAAACCGGTGAGGGTAGAAATTTCATCCGCAACTATGGAACCAAATTCTTCAAATGAATTAATGCCCGTTCCCACAGCTGTACCGCCCATAGCCAATTCATAACAATGGTCCATGGCTCCCTCAATTCGGGTGATACCATGGGTTAGTGCCGATGCATAACCAGAAAATTCCTGACCCAAGCTTAAGGGTGTGGCATCCTGTAGATGGGTGCGCCCCAACTTAATAATGGATTCAAATTCTTTTGCTTTTTGTGAAAGACTATCTCTTAATTTTGTCAGTTCCGGAAGCAATTGATTAACGGTAGCTTCAACAGCGGCAATGTTGATGGCCGTGGGAAATGTATCATTGGTGGACTGGCCCATATTCACATGATCATTGGGGTGAACCGGATCCTTACTCCCCAATTCTCCACCCATCATTTCAATGGCACGATTGGCTATCACTTCATTAAAATTCATGTTGGATTGGGTGCCAGAGCCCGTTTGCCACACAACCAAAGGGAAGTGTTCATCCAACGTTCCTTCAATCACTTCATCAGCCGCATCGCGAATGGCAGTAGCGAGATTTGAATCTAACTTCCCTGCTTTTTCATTCACGGTCGCCGCCGCTTTTTTCAGTATACCATAGGCACGAATGAGTTCCCGCTGAAATTGTTCTCCGCCAATTTTAAAATTATTGAGAGACCTTTGTGTCTGGGCACCGTAGTATTTATCATCCGGTACTTCCAGAATACCCATACTGTCTTTTTCTTTACGGTATCCCATCCTTTATCCTTATTCCACCACCCAAGTGTCACCTGCATTCAGGATATCCTGAACAGAAGTTGAGCCCTTCTTTCCTATAGCATCACTGATTTGATTCAACATCAATTCTTCATAAGTGGGAGAATCAATGGCATAGAGGACACCAATAGGGTCGGGGAAATCAGATTGGTAAGTGAGGTTAGACAGGAGAGATGCAATTACATAATCAGATTCATTATGAACCAAAACATCATCAAGGCTCCACTTATCGCCAATCTCTATAATCATTGGTGTATTGCCATCTAGGCGAATTCCCCTATTTTTTTCTTTGCCAAAAACCATGGGTTGGCCATTTTCAAGCCACAAGACTGAATCTGCCTTTGATTCTTTACCCGTCATAGGTCCGAACGCACCATCATTGAAAATATTACAATTTTGATAAATTTCAAGAAAAGATGTCCCCTTATGTTCATAAGAACGTGAAATCATTGCCTGCATATGTTTAGTCTCTCTATCGATGGTTCGCGCCACATAAGTTGCACCGGCACCCAAAGCCAAAGTTAGAGGATTAAAGGGACGATCCAGAGATCCAAGTGGACTAGATTTTGTTACTTTCCCTGTTTCGGATGTGGGTGAATATTGGCCTTTTGTTAACCCATAAATCCGATTATTAAACAACATTACATTGATATCTAGATTCCTCCGCAGGAGGTGAATCGTATGGTTTCCACCGATTGAAAGGGCATCCCCGTCACCGGTCACCACCCAAACGGAAAGGTCCGGGTTTGATAATTTTACACCGGAAGCAATCGCAGGAGCACGGCCATGAATCGTATGGAATCCAAAGGTATTCATGTAATAAGGGAAACGGCTGGAACAGCCGATCCCGGAAATAAAAACAAAATTTTCTTTTGAAACGCCCAAGTCCGGAAAAGTTTTTTGAGCTTGGGCCAGGATGGCATAATCACCGCAACCGGGACACCAACGCACCGATTGATCTGAGGAGAAATCTGCCCGGGTGTAGGTTTTTACTTTTGTGTCTGACATAGTTTTATCCTATTAAATCTTTTGCAGTTTTCTGAATGTCCGAAGAACTGATTGGTTTCCCACGTACCTGATTTAATCCCTTCGCATCAATCAAAAATTCTGAACGAATCATTTTAATCAATTGACCATAGTTAATCTCTGGGATAAGAACGTTTTTGAATTTGATTAGAATTTCACCTAAATCATTCGGAAAAGGATTTATCCATCTTAAGTGTACATGACTTACTTTTTTCCCATCTGCCAAAAGGTTCTCTACCGCAGAACGACACGAACCTTTTGTACCACCCCAACTGAGAATTAATAAATCACCGCTAGTATTGCCAAATATCTCTAACGGATCAAATTCGTTGGCAATGGCTTCTATTTTCTTGGCCCGTGTCTCTACCATATAGTGGTGGTTATCGGGATCGTAACTTACATTCCCGGTTAAATCTTCTTTTTCAATGCCGCCAATCCGATGTTCTAGTCCTTCTGTTCCAGGGATTGCCCATGGGCGCGCCAATGTTTTTTTATCACGAGTGTATGGCATGTACTGACCATCAATTAAATTTGATTTATTGGCAAATGCCACATCAAAATCTTTTAAATCATCCAATTGTGGCACTTGCCAGGGTTCCGATCCATTGGCCAAATAACCATCGGATAATAGCATGACCGGTGTCATATATTTCACGGCGATACGGCATGCTTCATAGGCCACAAAAAAACAATCTCCCGGTGTGGCTGATGCAATCACCGGCATGGGTGCTTCCCCATTTCGACCATACATGGCCTGAAGTAAATCAGACTGTTCTGTTTTTGTGGGTAAACCCGTACTGGGACCTCCGCGCTGAACATTAATAACCACCAAGGGCAATTCAGCAATAATTGCCAATCCTAATGCTTCGGATTTTAGCGCAATCCCCGGACCTGATGTTGCCGTAATACCAAGATTCCCGGCAAATGCGGCGCCAATAACCGATCCGATACCAGCTATTTCATCCTCGGCTTGAAACGTTTTAATTCCTAAATGTTTCCACGCAGCAAGTGTATGCAGAATATCACTGGCTGGTGTGATGGGATAACCACCATAAAATAGTCCCAATCCAGATTTTTCAGCCGCGGCTGCCAACCCCAATGAAAGTGCATAATTCCCAACCACATTTCGGTAAGTTCCCGCAGGCAAGTTGGCCTTATCAACCGTATAACGGGTGGTAAAAATTTCAGTTGTTTCACCAAAATTATATCCCGCATCCATGGCCCGAATATTTGCCTCTACTAATTCAGGGCGTTTGGCAAATTTAACGGCTAACCAGTCTTTTGTGGATTGGATCGGACGGTCATAAATCCAAAAGAGAAGCCCCAAAGCAAAGAAATTTTTTGTACGTTCCACCGTTTTAGGGGGAAGTCCCATATCTTCACATGCCAGGGTAACCATTTTCCCCATTTCAATTGAATAAAGGGTAAAATGATCGTCAAGCGTTCTATCTTCCAGAGGGTTCGTATCGTACCCTGCAAATTTAAGGTTCTTGGGTGTGAATGCATTGGCATTACATATGATCATACCACCCGGCGTAATCTCTTTTTGATGTACTTTCAACGCAGCAGGATTCATCGCCACCAATACATCCGGTTTATCTCCCGGTGTGTGAATATCCTTCGAACTAAACTTGATTTGGAATGCACTCACACCAGCGAGAGATCCGGCAGGCGCACGGATTTCCGCCGGAAAATCAGGAAGCGTACTTAAGTCATTACCCACAATGGCGGTGGTTTCCGTAAAACGGCCGCCCGTAAGCTGCATTCCATCACCGGAATCTCCGGCAAATCGAATAACAACTTCATCTACCTTTTGTGTGGATACACTCATGAATTTTCCTTGAAATTTTTGTTAATAATATAATTTAAGCTCGTATCTGTATGATACCAGCGCGGTTGATTTAGTTGTATTTAAATCTATGAATAACATATTGTTTGGCTGGTTGCCAAGCTTGAATTTACAGACCTGTTTTGACTCAAAACAATGAATTGTGAACAAAATTTTCCATAAACTTTAGAAGCACTTTAACCACCTCACTTTCTTGACCTAAATTCTACCCATGAAAAAGCATAATCAGATTAAGCTGACTGAATATTCTCACGGTTCCGGTTGAGCCTGTAAAATCGGTCCTGAGGACCTTGCCCAGGTACTGGGTAATCTTGACACCGTCACCAATAAAAATGTGATTGTTGGATTTAATGAATCCGATGATGCCGCAGTGGTGCGCCTTGAAGATGGTACACTGGTCGTACAAACAGTCGATTTTTTCACCCCGATTGTCAATGATCCCTACCAATTTGGCCAAATCGCTGCCGCCAATTCCTTATCAGACATTTATGCCATGGGAGCGATTCCAAGGTTTGCACTCAATATCGTAGGATTCCCAATTAAAGAATTGCCAAGAGAAATCTTGACAGAAATACTTCGCGGTGGGTCCGATAAAGCCAAAGAAGCGAGTATCCCAATTGTAGGCGGTCATACTATTGACGATAAAGAACCAAAATATGGATTGGTGGTAACGGGAGAAATCGCGGAAAATAAATTAATTAAAAATAGCGGCGCCAAGGTAGGAGATGCATTGGTATTGACAAAACCTTTGGGGACTGGCATTATTTCTACGGCCATCAAGCGGGATTTAGTTTCTGATAATTTGATTAATAACGCCGTGAAATGTATGGAAACCCTGAACGAATCGGCTTCAAAATTGATGCATCATTTTGATGTGCATGCAGCCACAGATGTGACTGGATTTGGCTTATTAGGGCATCTATCAGAAATGTGCAAATCCAGCCGTGTTTCTGCAGAAATTAATTTTGGTCAACTTGAATTTTTGGAAGGTGTTTTTGAATTAGCCAATGATGGAATTATCCCGGGTGGAAGCAATCGAAATCTTGAATACGTATCCACATTTGTCTCTTTTTCCAAGACCTTCACTGACGCACAAAAGCTGATGACCGCCGATGCTCAAACCTCTGGGGGATTGTTGGTGGCACTTCCCCAATCCCAAGCAGAAGAATTTGCAAATCAATGTACGAAATCTACCGGTCTACCCGTTCAGCAAATCGGCGTATTTACCCGATCTGCTGAAAAAATTATAACAATTTCATAATCTTCACAAAACTGCGTATTGATTATATATTTTTAATTAAATACGATAAAATTAGTCGTATTTAATTCTTGGAATGTATTTTATGAAAAGGGTAAATTTCATGGCTGGAATAATCCATGTTAAAACTTACACGCAAAGTCGAATATGCCTTAATTGCCCTGCGGCATATGCAAGCCATGAAACCGGGGAAATTGACGAGTGCTAAAGAAATCGCTGAAGCCTATGGTCTTCCCCAACAATTATTAGCCAAGACCCTCCAACAAATGGCCCGGGATAGCATCATTGAAGCTGTTCAAGGTCCGTCTGGCGGTTACCGGATTATGTCTGATTTAGATAAAATATCCTTGAAAGATTTTTTCGAAAAATTGGAAGGTCCATTGGGAATAATGGATTGTTATTTTGATTCAGATTGTATTCAGTTAGGGGCTTGTAATATTCGTACCCCCATCCAGCGAATTAATGAAAATATGAGAGATATGTTTTCAAAAATGTCTTTAAGAGAGGTAACTCAATAATGGGACAAATTAAAAAAGAACAGATTATCGAAATTTTAAAACAGTGTTATGACCCGGAATTACCGGTGGATCTGTGGAATCTCGGATTGATTTATGACATTCAGATTCAAGAATCTTATGATGAAAATAAATCCGATGTAAATATCATCATGTCACTCACGACACCTGGATGTACAATGGGTCAGGATATGGCACAGGATATTAAAACTAAATTGGAATCTATGGATGAAGTGAACCAGGCTTTTGTGGAAGTGACTTTTGACCCGCCATGGAACCCAGAAATGATATCTGAAGAAGCTAGAAAAAAATTGGGCGTCGGCGTATCCGGTCCTCAAGAAAGACAAGAATCCAACATTAATACGGAGTGGGAATAATGGAAACTAAATCGAATACACAAGAAATTTTTGACGCAGGCATTACCGTTACCGAAAAAGCAGCCCAGCGGCTGGCTACCGTCATGGAAGCTGAAGATAAAAAAGGGTTCGGACTGCGAATGGAAGTCACCAGCGGTGGCTGTTCCGGAATGAATTACAATATGTCCTTCGAAAAAGAACAAAAAGAATTTGATAAAGTTTTTGAAAGTAGCGGGTTGAAAGTTTTTTGCGATCTGAAAAGTTATCTCTACCTCAAGGGAATTGAAGTGGATTTTTCCAACGATATTCTTAATGGTGGATTTAGAATTATCAATCCAAACGCCGAGCGTACCTGCGGATGCGGCACTAGTTTTTCAATGTAACATATATGGCTAAAAGTAACCCAATCATCGATTCGGCTATCAGCCAGGAATATGAATACGGTTTTGTAACTGATATTGAACAAGAGACCATTCCTCCCGGCTTAAATGAAGACGTTATTCGCTTGATTTCTTCTAAAAAGAATGAACCGGATTGGCTACTTGAGTGGCGGTTAAAAGCCTTTAACCAATGGTTAAAAATGGAAGAACCGAATTGGGCGAAACTCCATTATGCTGAAATTGACTTCCAGGCTATTTCATATTATTCTGCACCAAAGGAAAAAGAAAAACTCAAAAGTCTGGATGAAGTAGATCCTGAATTATTGGAAACATATACCAAATTGGGCATCCCCCTGGAAGAACAAAAAATGCTGGCCAATGTGGCCGTGGATGCGGTTTTTGATAGTGTATCCGTCACAACGACATTTAAAGAAGAATTAGGGAAAGCAGGCGTTATTTTTTGCTCCTTTTCTGAAGCTGTAAAAAACCATCCAGAATTGATTCGAAAATATTTAGGCAGTGTTGTCCCCCCTACCGATAATTATTTTGCCGCACTTAATTCAGCTGTTTTCAGTGATGGCAGTTTTGTTTATATCCCGAAAGGTGTTCGGTGCCCCATGGAACTGTCAACTTATTTCCGGATCAACGCTGCCAATACTGGCCAATTCGAACGCACCCTCATTGTTGCTGAAGAGGGTACCCATGTCAGTTATCTCGAAGGATGTACTGCACCCATGCGGGATGAGAATCAGCTCCATGCAGCTGTGGTAGAACTCATCGCCCACAAAAATGCTGAAATAAAATATTCTACCGTCCAAAATTGGTATCCTGGCGATCCGAAAACAGGTAGAGGCGGTATCTATAATTTTGTAACGAAACGGGGCACTTGTCTAGAGGATAATTCTAAAATTTCATGGACACAAGTTGAAACGGGATCTGCCCTTACCTGGAAATATCCCAGTTGTATTTTAAAGGGCGATAACTCAGTGGGGGAATTTTACTCCGTCGCCCTATCCAACAATTTCCAGCAGGCTGATACGGGAACCAAGATGATCCATATTGGTAAAAATACCCGCAGCACCATTATATCAAAAGGGATTTCTGCAGGCAAAGGACAAAATACCTATCGGGGTGGTGTAAAAATAATGAAAGGTGCTGAAAATGCCCGTAATTATTCCCAATGCGATTCCATTTTAATCGGCGATGAATGTGGTGCCCACACTTTTCCATATATTGATGTCCGAAATCCAACAGCGCAGATGGAACATGAAGCGTCCACATCCCGCATTGGTGAGGATCAATTATTTTACTGTAACCAACGGGGTATTTCCACAGAGGATGCCGTGTCCATGATTGTAAATGGATTTTGCAAAAAAGTATTCAATGAACTCCCCATGGAGTTCGCCGTGGAAGCGCAAAAACTCATGGAAGTGAGTCTTGAAGGCGCGGTTGGCTAATTACAATAAATAAAAAAAGATAAATTATTCATATGTTGGAAATAAAAAACTTACACGCCGGGGTGGATGGAAAAGAAATCCTGAAAGGCATCAACCTCATCATAAAACCTGGAGAGCTCCATGCCATCATGGGTCGCAATGGTTCTGGAAAAAGTACCTTGGCAAATATTATTACAGGTCGTGACAATTATGAAGTCATGAAAGGATCTGTTACGTATAATGGAAAGGATCTATTAGATATGTTACCAGAAGATCGGGCCCTATCTGGAATTTTCATGTCCTTTCAATATCCCGTTGTGATTCCTGGGGTAAATAACACCTATTTTCTTCGAGCAGCACTGAATGCCAAATTAAAACATCAGAGCCTAAAAGAGATGAATGCTGTGGACTTTATGCATCTGATTCGTGAAAAATTAAATCGCGTCCAAATGGATGAAAAATATTTAACCCGCGCAGTTAACGATGGCTTTTCCGGTGGAGAAAAGAAACGGAATGAAATTCTTCAAATGCTCACCTTGGAACCAACCTTCTCCATATTAGATGAAACTGATTCCGGGCTGGACATTGATGCATTGAAAATTGTAGCCAACGGGGTAAATAATTTTCGAAATAAAGAACGGTCTTTCTTAGCCATTACCCACTATCAACGTTTGTTGGAATATATGGAGCCTGATTTCATCCATGTATTGATCGATGGGGAAATTGTAAAATCTGGAGATAAAACTTTGGCGACTGAATTAGAAGAGAAAGGCTATTCCTGGTTGGAAAAATGAGCTACTTGAATCAACAGTTTGATGCACTCCTGAAATACTGGCCCGACGAAGAAAAAAACATTCGCACGCTCCGGACCAATTCTTTTGATCAATTTAATACAATCGGCTTCCCAACAAGGAGATGGGAAGAATGGCAGTTTACAGATTTCTCAAAATTTATTAAGAAGCAATTTAGACTATCCTGGGCAGATGATCTTCCCAATATTCCAAAATCAATTCCTGGATTAATTCCAGATCTGAATTTTATTCTCATTATTAATGGGCATTATCAATCCAAATTATCAACCTTACCAGATGGGGTTAGAGTCTCAACTCATCTTGAGGATTTTAATACTGATGAAAATGTTTACACATATGGATCGAGCCAAAATCCTTTCCAGGTACTCAATACGGCCATGATGAATTCTGGGGTTCCCATTCATATTGAATCCAATCAAATAATTGAAAAACCAATCCAAATTATTTATTTAATGACCAACCTATCTGAACCATTAATGAATCACCCGCGGTTTCACTATCATATAGGTGAGAATTCTCAAGCAACCATTGTTGAACATTATATTGGGTTATCTGATCAACCCTACTTTGTGAATTCTGTAAGTCATGCCACCATTGGAAAAAATGCATCTTTCAATCATGTTCGCATTCAAGAAGAAACAGAATCTGCCAGCCATATTGCATCCACCCATTATCAATTGGAAACAGACGCACAATTAAATGCGACTCACTTTTCTTGGGGGGGTGAACTTTTTCGTCATGATATTCAAATTACGTTTAATGGCAATGGCGGAGATGCAACCCTGAATGGGTTATGCCTCACAGAGAATCAGCAGCAGCATGATCAGCATGTAACGGTAGACCATCAGCATGATGGCTGCAACAGTCATCAGCTTTTCAAATATATCCTGGGCGATAAATCTTCCGGTGTATTTAATGGCAAAGTGATTGTTCGAGAAAATACCAAACAAACGGACGCAGATCAATCCAACAAAAATTTACTCTTAAGTCCTGCCGCATTGATGAATGCCAATCCGCAACTTGAAATATATTCGGAAGATGTAAAATGTGCCCATGGTTCCACTACGGGACAGATCGATTCAGAAGCGCTTTTTTATATGCGATCCAGAGGACTCACCCAGCGAAAGGCAACCGAATTAATTATTAGAGGATTTGCTGAAGAAATTATGAAGTCCATAACAAACAAAAATATTTCAGATTATATCAATGAGAAGATCAATCAGTGGTTAAGGTCGTCAAATAATGATGACTGATATAATGGATAAACTGGCTTCCATACGGGAAGATTTTTCTCTATTCACAGATCCTCGTGATAAATATGTTTATTTGGTGGACTTAGCCAAAGAATCAACCGGACTAAACCCTAACGAACTCATTGATGCAAATAAAATTAGTGGATGTACATCACAGGCCTGGATTGTCAGAGAAAAAACCGGTGACTCATTTACATTCCGTACCGATTCTGATGCCATGATTGTGAAAGGATTATTATTCTTGATTGAACGGGTATTTAACGGTCATTCAAAAAATGAAATTTTAGGAATCAATGGCAATCAATTTTTAACATCCGTGGGTTTGGAGAGAGCCATTAGTAGCCAACGTACTAATGGGTTTTCCAATGCTATTCATAAAATTCAAACAGAACTACTCTAATAAACTATGTATAATGATATTGATGAAAAAGTGATTATTGATCGGAATTGTGAAGCAACCTTGATCCCTTTCGGCAACAAAATTACCCTGAAAAAAGGTGAAGAAGGCCATATTACACAAGCCTTGGGTGGTAGTTATACAATCATGATTCGGGGCAACTTGGTCCGAATTGAAGGAAAAGATGCGGATGTTATTGGCAAAATTCCTGAAATTGAACCTTGGATGGAAAAAAGAAACACAAATGGGCGCGTTAATGAAAAGGCTGTGTGGGATGCCATGAGGACCTGTTATGACCCGGAAATTCCTGTGAATGTTGTGGATCTTGGACTCATTTATTCATGTGATATTTCTAATGACGAGGATGGTGGTTCCTTTATAGAAATTAAAATGACGTTGACGGCACCCGGATGCGGGATGGGCGATATGATTGCCTCCGAAGTGAAACAAAAAGTTGCCGGCGTTCCCGGCACCTCGGACGTAAGAGTCGAATTGGTTTGGGATCCTCCATGGGATCGAAGCATGGTTACAGAATCCGCCAAACTTCAACTCGGCATGCTTTAATGTTTGATGTTCAATCTATCCGTAAGGATTTCCCTATTTTCAGTCAGAATGAAAACCCCTTTATTTTTCTGGACTCAGCCTCAACCACACAAAAACCACAAAGCGTTATTGATGCTGTATCCTCTTACTACGATACATATGCTGCCAATATCCACCGTGCCCTGTATACCATAGGAGAAAAAGCCACCGATGAATATGAGGGCGTTCGGAAAAAAGTAAAAGAATTTCTTAATGTTCCTGACACCCATTCTGTCATTTTTACCCGAAGTACAACCGAATCCTTAAATTTGGTTGCTTATGCATGGGGACAAAAATTTCTGAATTCGGATAGTGAAATTTTACTGTCAGAAATGGAACATCACAGCAACCTTGTCCCATGGCAATTGGTGGCTCAAAAAACAAAAACTTCATTAAAATTTATTTCACTTACAAATGATGGTACACTTGATCTTGAACCTATAGACTCTCTTTTTTCTAGGCGGACTAAACTCATGTCAGTTAGTCACCAGTCCAACGTGTTTGGTACTGTGAACTCAATAGAAATGCTCATTGCCGAAGCCAAGAACGTGGGTGTGATTACAGTCATCGATGGTGCGCAAGCTGTACCTCATATGCAGGTGGATATCACCAAATTGGATTGTGATTTTTATGCTTTTTCTGGTCATAAAATGGTGGGGCCAACTGGCGTAGGTGTATTAATTGGGCGGACAGATTTACTGGAAAAAATGGATCCTTTCATGGGTGGCGGTGAAATGATCGACACCGTAACTTTAGAAAAATCCACATGGAATAAAGTCCCATGGAAATTTGAAGCAGGTACACCCAATATTGCCCAAGTAATAGGCCTCGGTGCCGCCATTGATTATTTAAAAAATGTTGGAATGGAAAAAATCCATGCCCATGAAAAAGAATTGTTGGACTATGGATTGGATATTTTATCCCTAAATAAAGAAATCACTCTTTTCGGAAATGCAGATAATAGAGGTGCTGTGATTCCATTTAACGTGAAAAATATTCATCCTCATGACTTAGCTAAATTCATGGATACAGATGGCATTTGTATTCGGGCAGGCCACCATTGTGCACAGCCGATTATGAATCATCTGGGGGTAACAGCTACAGCTCGTGCCAGTTTTTATTTATATAATGCAAAAAATGATATTGATGCATTGGCGGAAAGTATTGAAAAAACCGCCCGCATTTTCGCCTGATTTTTGCTTACTTTTCACCCGACGACAGAAAGTTTATAAAGGAGTTTGACCATGAGTGAAAATGGAAATGAATCAAAAAAGTACAAATATCTCGTCACCATGCGTTGGTACGTGGAGACAGATGAAGCCCTGGTAGCCGGTGCAGCTGAAACGGACGAAAAGCTACTCGACATCGTTCGCCATCGGAAAGATGGCTCCAAAAGCTGCAGTACCTGCCCAACGAGAAACCATGAAGGCTATGGCATTCTGGATTATCATCATTTTATGGGTGATAAAAAACCGGTATATATGTCCACCGAACAGATTAAGGACTAAGTGGAAACCATTTTTCTAAATGATTTTTTGGATGGCGGTATTTTAAAGGAAAAAGTATTTCGGGAAAAAGTGGCCACCATAGATTGGTCCCAATATGCCGATAAGCGGGTGCTTATTAAAGGGTGTTCAGAAGTGCCCATCCCTACATGGGCTTTTTTAATTTTAACAGCCCAATTAGCACAATACGTTGAACGGATTTACTTCGGGGAACTCCGTTCTGCGGTTAAAATATTTGCGCGAAACAAATAATATATACATAAAATTTTGGAGAATAAATAGATATGAGCGAACGGGTTAGTTGGGAAGAATATTTTATGAATATTGCCCGTGAGGTGGCAACCCGATCGACCTGCGATCGAAAACATGTGGGCGCCGTAATCGTTCGGGGAAAAACGATTTTATCTACGGGTTATAATGGTTCTATCCGTGGATTGGCCCACTGTGACGACGTAGGCCACGAAATGGTAAATACCCATTGTGTCCGTACTATTCATGCAGAAGCCAATGCCATTGTCCAATCGGCTCGCCATGGAGTTCGTTTGGAAGATAGTGAGATATATGTAACCGCTTCCCCTTGCTATGATTGCTTTAAACTGATTGCTAACGCCGGCATTAATAAAATATATTTTGGTGAATTCTATCGTGATGAACAGATCATGGAACACGCCAAAGAATTGAAAATTGATTTAGTTGATCTATCTAAATAATCAATTAAAGCTGAAAGAAATAATCAAATTTTAAAAATAGGGAATTTGATTTAGAGTTATTCCATTCTGAGTCTTCAGCAGAATAATAATTATTATCATTTAGGTTGTAAACTGCATAAATAAGACTCCCTGGTAAGTATTCCCATCTAAATACAAATGTGCCTACTTTATTATGGATTTGAAAATCTTTATTCTCACTGTATGCATAAGGTGAAAGATTCGATGATTTTTCCTCTACCAATCGGTTATAGTCAACATAATCCATATCAACCTCAAACGGCTGGTAGTAAGCCTCAAAAGTCATTCTAGAAGAAAATGCTACATTAAGGCGTATCTCGGTTTCTGTTTGTTTTCTTTTGGTATTGGAATAGATAATATTTGTACCATTTTCATCTTCCACTATTCCAACCCACTGCATTGAGCCAGGTTTAATTTCTTTAGAAGTATTGATCGACAGATTTATAAAATCTGTGGGTTTTAGTGTGATTTCGCCCCCATACTTTCTACCAATCCCTCTTATTTCTCCTTGGTTAATTCTGTACCAAGGTCTCACGATTACTTTTTTTCGCTTATCAGTAGTAAAATAAATGTTAAACGATTGCCAGGCTTCGTCTTTTATAATCACTGCGCGACTATCTCGATAAGTATCATCATCTTCATAAACCTCGGGATTGTATTCTACTTCCCAGCCTATATTCCAATAATTTTTAAAATTATTATGTTGTTTAATTTCAAGGTTATTACGTGTAATTAACCCAGTGCCAGATAAACCCATTACCCATAATCTAGCTCTCAAGTTTTGTGATAAGAAAATACCTTTAGGTTCATCTCTACGAATAGAGATATTTGTAAATGAATACCAATTATTATTTTTCTCCTGAAATCCCATATCACTAACATCCCAATTCTTATCTCTGAATCCAGCGGCAGCCGTCACGTCCCACCAGACTGGGTCACGATAGCTAACTCGGAATCGCCCCGCATACCCATTATTATCGTTCATCGTACTGGCAACTTGTCCTTGAAACTCAAATTTGTTGTCCATTAAGTTGACTAGCCAATCAAGACTATAACTGCTGGCCAAATTTGAAACTTTTTGACGTCTTAAATCTGTTGCCATAAATCCGACTGTTGAGAGATCATTTATTATTGGTTTTTCAAACCTACCAACGAAATAATTAGAGTATGGTTCTACTAAGAACTTTTCTTTTTTTAAGGTTCCATTCTCATCGTACTCACGTGTTCCATATTCTTCATTTGTTACTGCGTTAATCAATCCATAGCGAATACCGGAAGAAGTTTCTCCTAAGATTTTAGCCGCACCAAGGATAGTTGTCTCATTTGGTCGATCTATAATTGTGCCTGATTCTGGGGAAAAAAATCTAGGCGTTTTTCCTATTCTTCTAGAATTAAAAAGGTTTAAATGGCTTTTAAAAAAACTTGAGCCCTGAACAAAAAACGGCCTTCGCTCTTGGAGGCGTGTCTCAAATGCCGATAGATTAAGAACGGAAGGGTCAGCTTGCACTTGGCCAAAATCAGGATTAAAAGTCATATTAATAGTCGTATTAGAACTAAGACTATATCGAGTATCTAAGCCAATATTTTGCGTGTTATCAATCTTGTCTTGATCTACTTGGCCTGCCAAGAGATAAGGCATCAGTTCAAAATTGCGAGGCTGGGGAATATCTTTAATGCCTTTGAGAATACCATAATGGGGTACCATTCCTCTTACACCTTTTGCACGGCCTGGCCATTGCATTTCTTCCTGTTGACCATAATAGTGCCGTTGAAAAGAAGCGCCCCATTCCTGAATATCATCTTTACTATATTGAAATACATTAAATGGTATTCGAATTTCAGCAGACCACCCCTTATCATTATGGGACACCTTACTTTCCCACACTACGTTCCATGTGCTGTCAAAAGCGTCATGACCTTCGCCGGCAATCACCACATCCACCTGAACTTCGGCCGCATTCACTGCAAACCAGTATCCTGTTTTATCATCATTTCTTGAATCGATACCAATCCCTACCCAATCAGAGTTGGAATCAAAGCCAGACTCCCAATCATCTCTCCGTGCTAATCGCTTCATAATACTTTCTGGATTGGAATCAAAATTATTGAAAGCAATATAAAGGTATTTATCATCATACAGTACCCGTGCTTCAGTACGAACAGTTGGTGTTTCTAAATTGAATGGTTCAAATTGAAGAAATTCATCAATTACAATCGCATCATCCCATGATAAGTCATCAATAATTCCATCAACCACTGGTGGTACAGAGGTTCTGGTTACCATGGCCACCTTATATTTTAACTGGGTATAATCATCCACTGAACCACGTGTATTAGGGTTATCATCGCTGATTAACCAGGAAGTAGATAGAAATAAGAAAGTAAATATTTTTTTCATAAATTTTCATAAATATGTTTAATTATGGCAAGAAAAGAGTCTGCAAATTTAGGGAAAATAGCTTTAGCCAACTCATGTTTATTCTGATAACATTCAGCTAATAATATTTTTTATTGAATGTTTCAATTCTCCCAATGGCACCCCACGGTCTGCATGACCATTTTTTGTCAGCCAGGAGGTGGTTTGAAAATCCTTTGATACAGAATGTCCCGTATATTGTTCAATCACCCGTTTACCGGAAAATCCGATATTTCCCGCTCCGGATTCAAACAGTCTAATTCCCCGGGAACCATATCCAATGGCCACACCGCCTAAAGTTGGATCGGTGATTATAGTCACTACGGGCAGCCCTGCTTTCTCTACTCGTGTAATGGCTAATTGGGCCTTCGGGATACTCACCATGGATGAACATCCTGCATGCATGCGTGCACCACCACCGGCTGCTTGAAGAATCATCGGTACTTTATTATGAATGGCAATTTCTGCAGCACGCCAAATTTTCTCCCCCGTACTCATACAAAAGGAACCACCAAGAAATCCGAAATCATTTGTGCAGAACACCACATCATTTCCATCGATCTTGCCATCCCCGGTTATCATGGCTGTGGGCAATCCAGTCTTCTCTCGTTCAGCAACCAGTTTTTCGCCATATCCCGGAAAATCCAATATATCCTTATCCAATATGGATGCTGTTTCAACGTGTTCCTTAAATGAATTTGGGTCCAAAATCAAATTGATATAATCACAGGCTGACAGGCGAATGGTACGGAGCCCGCAATCATCACACACAAAATCTTTTTTTGTCAACTGCTCCAAAGAAACAGGATCAAACACCCGTTTTCCGTTTTGATCTTCACATCCATTGTGTCTTTTAATATATCCATTGGAATTCGGCACCGGAAGGCGAGACTTCGGCGCCCTGTCTACTTCAATCCTTTCTTCCCATTGTCCCATTTTAGACCACCGTTTCACGCGATTTTCAAATACGCCATCAATCGGTATATCTTTTAATTTTTTGATATTTTTTATCAGTGCTGTTTTCAAGGATTGAATGGACTCTTGGGGAAAACGATGTGCCGGTCCTTTGGGTTCTTCCACTAATGCATCCACGATGCCATGGGAAAACCCTTCTTTCGATGTGATTTGGCTAATCTCAGCTGCTTCATTGGCATGATGTCTATCATGGTATAAAATAGATGAACATGCTTCGGGGGTAATAACCAAGTAGGTTGAATTTTCCATGGCCAGTGTGATATCGGTCCCCGTGAGGGCAATAGCACCACCGCTGCACCCTCGGTTAATAATAATAGAAATTGTGGGTACTTTTGCTTCCACAAGCGCCTGGATGATACCACCAATTTTCCAAGCAATCCCACCTGCTTCTGATGCCTCTGTTGGATCCGCACCAGGTGTATCTACAAATATAATAATTAACCGATTTTCATTATTCGCTAATGCTACTGCTTCAATGGCTTTTTCATAGCTGGCGGGGGTGGGCATACCATGATTCCAACTTTTGATTAATTCCGGATCTGTTGCCAATTGTTGGAAGGATTTATAATCGGATGTGGGGCCACTCTGCTGACCAATCAGCATCACGGGAACTTCTTCGTCCTTGATTATAAATAATGCACGGTGCGTTTGAATGAGATTTGCACCTAATTCCTTGCTGTGGAGACATTCTTCTAAACTCGAAAAAATAGTTAAATAGTCTAAATACTTGGGACGTTCTGGATGAAAGGAAAGTTGGTATTTTTCATACTCACTCAACCCATCCAGGACTTTTGGTGAGTAATGATCAAAGTCCTTTTCAAAAGGGAAATAAAAATGACTGGGCATTGAACTGAATGTTAAGCAGCGCTGGAGTCTGCCCCAAAAATTCCTTTATAAATTAACCCAAACAGGACCGTCTCCGCCTTCAGGGGGAACCCAGTCAATGATCTGGTAGGGATCCATGATATCGCAAGTTTTACAATGGACACAATTCGAGAAATTAATCTGGAGTCTCTGGCCATCTCCATCTGGTAACATTTCATAAACATTTGCCGGACAGAATTTCTCGCATGGGTTCCCGTATTCTTCTGTACACTTTGAAACACATACATCCTGATCCCTGATTTTCAGATGAGGCACCTGGTCTTCTTCGTGGGCAGTGGCCGAATAATAGACGTCTGTTACCTTGTCAAACAAATATGTACCATCAAATTGCAGATCTTGGTAACGGTTCTTTTTCACGCCCTTTTGCATCTTTTTATGCCCCGCTTCACTGGACAAACGGTTTTTAATTCCCCAGCCGCGACCACCTGTAAAAAGCCCAATTCCAGCATTGGCCAGCCCACCGAATAGACCACGGTCAAATCCCTGGTGGAAATTCCGTACCTTCCAAAGTTCATCCCTAATCCAACTGGATGCTATCCTCGAATCATAATCTGCCAGGTCCGATTCTGAAAATTTCCCTGTAGCAAGAGCTTCCGCAGTTGTTTCCGCCGCAAGCATCCCTGATTTCATGGCCAAGTGGATCCCCTTTAGTCTCTGACCATTCATAAAACCCGCTGAATCTCCGATAAGCATAGCACCACCCACCGATAATTTTGGGATGGAATACCAACCCCCTTCCGGCAATGATTTGGCACCATAAGCGATCATTTTACCCGCCGAAAGTAAAGAACGAATCCATGGGTGATTTTTGAGACGCTGAAGTTCATGATGAGAATCCACTCCAGGATTTTGATAATCCAGGCCAACCACCAGCCCCAAGTCCCATATATCATTTTGCATTCCATATAGGAAAGCGCCACCAAATATGACCTGACCCAGAGGAAAGCCCATGGTATGTGCCACATATCCAGGCGGGACAGTCCCAGAAGGCATCTGCCACAGTTCTTTTACTCCAACTGCCCAGACTTGCGGGTTACACCCTTGCATAAGTTCGTGCCGATCGATGAGGTTTTTCGTCAAGCTTCCTCTGGTACCTTCACCTAAAATGACAACCTTGGCGCGAATATCTGCCCCCGGTTCAAATTGAGGTTTTTTCTCTCCATTTTTATCAATACCCCGATCACCAGTACGCACACCGACTACCTGTTCACCTTCATACAAAAGTTTTGTACCAGCGAAACCGCAAAAAATATCTACACCTTCATTTTCACATTTGTTACCAAGCCAGCGAGTCAGTTTCCCTAATGAGGTCACAAAACAATGATGGTGACTCATAGAAGGTGGAACAAATGGAAAAGGAATTTTTTTGTTTTCCGTTAAATAATATAGATGTTCTTCTGATACCTCTGCTTCAAAGGGTAAATCCGTATCTGGAAAATCCGGGAATAATTCTCTCAAGGCCCGGGGATCAACAATAGCGCCCGATAAGGAGTGGGCGCCGATTTCGGAAGCTTTTTCCAACACTGCTACACTTGCTTCCGTTCCGGATTTGCTAAGCAGCCTTTTTAGGTGAATCGCTCCGGCCAGACTGGCGGGCCCAGCTCCCACAAATAGAACGTCCAGATCAAGGACTTCTCGTTCGGACATCAGTTTTTTAACGCCTGGATTTCTTCAGTCAATTTGGGAATTATTTCCAGGATGTCTCCAACAACACCATAATCAGAAATTTCAAAAATGGGTGCGTCAGGATCTTTATTTATAGTAACAATATTTTTGGACCCTTTCATGCCAACCACATGCTGAATGGCGCCTGATATTCCCAGCGCAAGGTAAAGTTTTGGCGATACGGATTGGCCCGAACTACCAATCTGATGGGCAGATGGCAACCATCCGGAATCAACCACCGGCCTGGATGCAGCCAATTCCCCGCCTAAAGCTTTAGAAAGCTCTACAGCCAGCGGAATATTTTCTTCCTTGCCGATTCCGCGCCCGATAGAAACAATAATATCCGCCGAAGTTAAATCAATACCGCCTGCTTCTTCCTGGAACGGTTCTTCAGATTCTGTTCGTATCATTGATACATCCAGATTTACGGTACAATTCCGAATAGCCGCAGATCCTAGGTCAGCCTTTTCTGAAGAAAAAGCAGCCGATTGAAAACTGATTAAATAGGGACCGTCGCCAGTGGGGGTTACATCAGAAAATAATTTTGCATTAAACATTTGTTTGGTGAATACAGCATTGCCTTCGTTGGTACTAACATCCACATTGTCCACCAGAAAAGGCTTCATTAGTTTGGCACTGACTTTGGGTGCATAATCCCGAACTTGATATGTATGACCAAATATGACATAGGTTGGATTTTCCTGTTCAATAACTTGCTTTACCGTTTCTGCATATCCATCGGAAGAATAGGATGAAAGATGTTCATTATTTATCTTCAATACTTCACTCACATCATATTTCGATGCTTCTTCTGCTAACACATCTCCATTGGCACCCATCACAAGTGCTCCCATAGATAGACTCATTCCATTGGCTAATTTTTGTGCCGCTGCTATGGACTCCAATCCCATCCGATGAATCTTCCCATTATTGTCTTCCAGTACGATTAAAATATCCATCATATCCCCCTATAAGACTTTGATTTCATTACTAAATGTTTCAACTAATTTTTCTACAATCTGATCCGCCGATCCTTCAATCATCACAGTTTGCTTTTCGCTTTTAGGTAAATATACTCTTTCCAATGATTGGGTTGCATCAACCACATTGGGCGTTACAACTTTTAATTCTTTTCTCTTGGCACCCATGATGCCTTTCAATGATGGATACCTTGGGGTATTTAATCCGGATTGGATACTCACACTGGCAGGTAGTGTTAAGGAAACCCATTGAAACCACCCTGCTTCAAGTTCCCGTTTAACTTTGATTTTTCCATCACCCAATTCAGTTGCCATGGCCAGAGATGCAGTGGCCATCCCCAGCATTTCGCCCAGTATAATACCTGTTTGTCCCATACCAAGATCATCCGACTGTAATCCAGTAAAAATTAAATCAAAATTTTCTTCTTTTAAAGCATGGGCAAAATGGGAGGCTGTCACCAATGGGTCAATTAGACCTTCCGTATCCATTTGTATATGGATAGCACGGTCTGCACCTTTTGCCAACGCTTCCCGAATTACTTTTTGGAGCCGATCTGGCCCAAGGCTAACGGCGACCACTTCACCTTCTTCCATAGATTCTCGAATTTGTAGCGCCTCTTCTAACGCATAATTATCACTCTCATTCATTATGAATGCAGCCGCTCCTTCGTCTATCCAATTCTGATTAGATTGTATGGGAAGTGGAGAATCAGCTCCGGGAACTTGTTTTACTAATACTGCGATTTTCATCGTATAATTTTCCTGTGAATTAAAATAAGGTTATCAAAAGACTGTTTGATTTTAATCAAAATTTATGGTGATTGAAGCGGTAAAATCAACTAATAAACCGACTGGTCGGTTTATTTTAATATTGTTTGGTTAAATTTGGATGAAAATTTCCACATGGTTTCATAATTTTCAGGCTAAATTGAAATGTGGAAAACATCACCAGATTTATTCTAAGTAATGGACTCTTTATCATTGGCATATTTTTACTGTTATGGGCGGTGAAACGAATCATAGAACGTTGAAATTATTTATTATTATTGATCCTTAATGATTTAAAAAAAGATTTGACCCCATTAAAGAATCAGTGTAGCTTTGGGGGAGATATTTCAGTTCCTCTTGCGTGAAATTAATCGGAACTGATAATACATTTAATATGAACGAAACACAAAAAGGAGAGGCTATGAACTCTAAACTCTTTAAAACTTTCTCACTCCTAATGGGAGGAATGATTGTATTTACAGCATGTGATGACGATCCCGCCCCTGTGCATAACGGCGATGTTGTCGGTACATGGAGCCTATCAGGTCTTACGGGCACTTATAATCGAAAGGTTGTAACAGGTACTGGCATTGAACATTCTGCTGATGCATATAACCTGGTTGCTTCCTGGGATGATGCGGCAGGTTTTGCAGCAGCAACTGGTAATGACGCTGCATTAATCACTGGCTCTACAAATCAAACCTTATCTACATGGAAAGCTGGCGAGAACGCGCCGGGTTTCCCATTAACAAGTACTTCGGATGCGGCAGCGCTTGCTGCAGTCGGCGTTGTTATGAAAGGCGTATTTGATGATGCACCGGGCAAGGGTGAACCAGCGACTTATACTATCACAGGTACCTATCCTTCAATCCAATTAAATACTGAAACATGTACCCCTTATCAAACTATTCCTCAAATTAATGACCGGGGTAACTATACCTTAACTTTTGATGCAACAGATGCAGCAGGTAAAATCGCTCTTTCTCCTGCAACAGATCTGGAACAGGTACTTCCTCCCTTCCCCGACGGTAAATTTACCGTCAATGGTGATGCAGGGAAATTAACCATTGATTTCACAGATCGTGACAATTCCAGCTCAAAATATTCAGAAGTGATGGCTGCTTGGAGCGAAGCTGACGATCGGGTCATTTCCGGGCTTTCTCAATTGCCTGTAAATACTGTAGGTGGCTTTTACACTTCACCGCTTGATCCTAATGCAGGGGCACTGGCATCTTCTGCTTATATCTATAATGAAGCATTAGCTTCCTGGGGTAGTTACTTGACTTGGTACGCATATAATGTTATTGCTGAAACATCTGTAAAAGCTGCGGATGTTAAAAATCCTTTGACTGATTTAGATGGAGATGGAACTTTAACTGCCGTAGATATGGTTGTTTACATGCATGCGGATAATCTGGCCGGTGGCGGATCTGTATCAAAATTTGGTATTCCTTATACCATGCTGGTTGACAGTTCAAATCCCGCAGCACCTGCTGCGGTGAATGATAGTGCAACTGACTTTGCTTTGGCAGGATTAGCTACTGCATCTGGTGGTAAAATGAAATTCACCATCCTAAATGGTCTTTGCATGCCCGTTGATGAAACAATTGAATTCAAATCTGAGTGGACAGCTGCTGAATAAAAAACTGACTCTTTGATACCTCGCAAGTGTATCGTTCATACAGGTGGGGGTGGTTTTCGGGCTACCCCCATTTTTTATAGGAGGTGAAATACTGTAATATATGAAGAAAATTTTCCTCATTCTTATTTTTGGTTTAACATATAGTGTCTGCCAACAAACCAGCTTAAACGGGAAAATAACGGATAAATCTTCTGGGGATCCCCTCATTGGTGCCAATGTAGTCATCACCGGTTCTGGAATAAATACGGGAGCAGCGACCAATTTTGAGGGAGATTATAAGGTTCAAAATATCCCTGAAGGATCTTATGAAATTAAAATCACATACATTGGATATAGTGATTATAAAGGGAATATTGAAATTACAGGGGATGAATCCACCCAATCATTTGATGTGCAACTTTCTATCTCAGCAATCCAGCTGCAAGAATATGTGGTCACTGCCAGTCGTGGGAAGCGGGAAAAGATTACAGACGCGCCAGCGGCAATTTCCATTATATCAGAGTTAAAAATTCGTAATGCCAGTAATCCAAACCTGGGTGATTATTTTAAAAATATTAAAGGTGTGGATTTTACAGCCTCAGGGTTGGACAGTTACAACCTCAGTGCTCGGGGATTCAATTCCAGCTTTAGCAGTCGATTACTCACCTTAACGGATGGACGTATGGCTAACGTGCCTTCCCTTCGTCTCATCGCTTACAATGTCATTCCTCTCACTTCTGATGATGTAAAACAAATTGAAGTGGTCCTGGGCCCCTCCTCTGCCCTATATGGACCCAATGCACATGCAGGTGTAGTGAATATTATTTCAAAACGGCCTATTGAATCTCTTGGCACCGTTGTGGGTTTAACGGGAGGATCAAGAAGTTTTAATAAGGCACAAGTCCGCCATGCAGGACAATCCGGTAACTTCGGCTATAAATTGTCTCTCGTTAATTTTTCGGCCCACGATTGGGAATATATTGAACACGATGAAAAAACTGCTCATTATTACCAGTGGCAAAATGATGATTTTGGACATGGCGATGATTTAGATAATTATTTTGATGATGGGAAAGCCTGGTGGAATGGATGGGATATTGAGGTTGACCGTGATGGGGATGGGACGGTTGATACAACTTATCTAGGGACGGATAATATAATTCGCGATCGTAATGATGATGGCATTGATGATATGCCGAACTTTGACATTAAAAATACACGATTTGATATTCGCACCGATTACGATTTTTCTCCAGAGCATTTTGTCAGCCTGAATTATGGGTTTGCCCAAGCAACCAATATCAATATTACAGGAATTGGTCGATATTTGGCTGATGATTGGATTTACCAGTTTTACCAAGCACGCTGGATTTACAAAAATTGGTTTGCTCAAGCCTATATAAATACAAGTATCTCCGGTACCACCCGAAATATGAGAACCGGCGGTATCGTAAAAGATCATTCCAAGTTTTTACATTTCCAGTTTCAGCATAATCTTGATTTTAGTTTTCTCAATACAAAATTGATTTGGGGTGGGGACTATCAACGAACCATGCCTAAAACATTTGGGACAATCTTACCGGATGGATCTGGTGGAAATAACCCAGTTAGTTTTGATGAAGACGGTCAAGATAATGATGGTGATGGGGAAATTGACGAATGGGATGAATTGATTATTACCAATGAATATGGCCTCTATGCCCAATCTCAGTCCAAACTTTCCGATCATTTTCAACTCATCCTATCTGGAAGATTTGACCTTCATAGTGGACAATTGGACGAGGATGGAATTCCTTTTATTTTGGACCCGCTTTCAGGTGAAACAGCAAATTTCTTTCCTCAGTTTTCTCCTAAAGTAGGATTGTTATGGAAACCGAAGGAAAATCAAACATTTCGATTAACCGCTGCACGGGCATTTAATACACCATCATCACAAGGACTATATTTAGATATTTTAGCTGCCCAATATTCAATTTTCCCCGTAAAAGCACGTGGGAATAGAACGGGATATAGTTATACACGAAATTCCGACGGTAAACTCATGATGTATGATGTACGAGATTACTCCTTTTCTCGATTCCGCTGGGCGGATATGCCTGAAGGATCCGTTTTGTATATCCCGGCTGTATTGGGTCGCCCATCTCAATTTGTAAATGGCGATGATTACAAGTATCTGGACCCTGTCAAATCTGAAGAAGTGTGGACCTACGAATTTGGTTATGCCGGTTTCATTGGTGAACGCACTCGGGCAACTTTCGACCTTTATTATAGCACCTATAGTGATTTTGTCAGTGATTTAACCTGGATCACCCCCGTCGTATTAGATACGTCCAATGGATTTTATAGCGTCGATAACCCGGACCCTGAAATTCTTGGATTCATCCCCACATCAAACCATAGCGGCGTTAAAGATGGGGGTGACGGCATTCATGGTGCCTACTATATTGAATATGGGTCCACTAATTGGGGTCTCATTCCCACCGGATGGTGGTCAAAACCAAGGGAGGCGCGCATGGGCACTGAACTTGTGATTTCAGACGGAGATACGTTGGGGGCATGGTGGTCGGATGATAGTGTTGATTTTGATAATCCGGTTAATTTAATGTTAACCAATATCAATTATGGCGCTGTGAGTCTGTGGGGACTCGATGCAAGTCTATATACTTTTATTACACCTCAAATAACGGCGGATGTGAATTTTTCATTCTTAGGAAAAACCAGATTCTGGAATTTCTTAACACGATCCTACGACCCCATCAATGCTCCTAAATTTAAAGTAAATGCTAAAGTTGCCTATAATGCGGATCACGGTTTCCATGGTAATATTGGATTTCGGTATATTCCAGAATTTGATTGGTCAGCCGGTGTACACTATGGTACTATTGATGAATATTTAGTGATTGATTCAATGGTGGGATATCGTTTTGGGAAGCGGTATGACCTCCTATTGAATATCAATAATTTAAATGGAGATGTGCATCGGGAAATCATTGGTGGACCTAAATTGGGTCGGCATATAACCCTGAAACTCAACGCACGCTTTTAATTAACTACCCAAACTTCGTTTTAATAAAAAATCCCCAGCAACTCATGCAGGGGATTTTTTTTGCCCAAAAACAAAAGCAGGATCGTTGGAATCCTAGTAGCGGGGGAACAACCAGTCTTCTTATATAACGATCCTGCCTCAAAATAGACAAAAATTTATCTCTGGATTTCCCTTTGATCAAGTATTTTATTAATAAAATGTAAACTATATTTTGGGTATGGTAGAGTCACTTATTCACATGGATAAAGCCGTTTTTCGATTTTTCAATACCACTATTGCCAATCCTTTCTTCGATTGGATCATGCCCATTATCACAAACCAAAACATCTGGGCAGTTCCAATAATAATCATTATTTTTTCTCTTTTGTTTAAGGGAGGCCGCCGCGGCCGGATCGCGGTGGCAATAATCATTATATCAGTTGGCTTAGCTGATGCAGCATCTGCTCAGATTCTAAAACCATTTTTTGCCCGGCTTAGGCCCAGCCATGAGTTAACGGAAGGCATCCGAATTCTCGTGGGAAAAGGAGGTCAATATGGATTTGTATCCTCCCATGCAGCCAATGTGTTTTCCGCAGCAGTTGTATTCGGATATTTTTATCCACGACATAAATCAACATATTTTATTATTGCAGCATTGGTGGCCTTCAGCCGGGTTTATGTGGGGGTACATTATCCCGCTGATATCATATTTGGCGGATTACTGGGCTATGGTTTGGCCTGGACCGTACTAAGCCTATGGGTGATAATTAAAATGAGGGAATTAAAAAGAGGGGCCGACTGGGTCGTTTATTAATTCGGCAGTGATCCCTCAGGCGGTGCAGCAGGATAATCTCCAAATCCTTCCTGTGCGGGTAAGGTGATTTCACCATTTTTATCTTCATATTTCTTAATGTTATCTCCCAATGCTGCCAAAAATGCTTTGGCATGCTGGGGTGCCATGATAATTCTGGAATGAACACGGGCTTTGGTGACGCCTGGTAAAATCTTAGTGAAATCCATCACAAATTCTGCCGGGGAGTGGGTCACCACAACAAAATTGGCGTATTCACCTTCGCTCACTTCCTGTGTGAGTTCAATATTTATTTGCTGGACATTTTTATTTTCTTTCATTATTAATAACTCTAATTTTATTTTTTGAAATCTCTTTGATTAAAATCTTCCCATTCCTCTTCAATCCCCTCAAAATCCTCATAGCCTTTGATTTCTTCATCTTGTGCTTTTTGCTTATACATTTCTATTTCACCTTCGTATAAACTAAAAATATCTTTTTTCTTTTCGAATTCTGCAGGATCCACATCTTCTTCATCATCTGGTTCAAGGCGTTCAACATCTTCACTATAAACTTTCTCATCAAAGAAATCTAAATCTTCAACGAGCCCATTCGCCATGAGAAATTCAAGGAAGTCTAAAAACCGCCTATCCTTAAGATCCGTCTTGCAACTTCTGCAGGTAAGCGATTCTTTAATATCCACTTCATCAAAAGTGGCTTCGCAAACGGGACAAATAATACCTTCTAACATTAATTTTTTCCTCTAAAATGGGACACGAATATAGCAGAAGCCATTTCACTCGTCAAGATTTATTCATCGATCTTTTTGATTTTTTTTAAATAATGATATTTCTGTTTTTGTGAGGTTTTGACCCCGTCTTTCTTTTACATCGTACGCAGTTTCAAGAAATTTATCAAGCAGCACCATTCGGTGTTTTCCATTGACATGCCAGGTGAATGGCCGAATGATCTTCATAAATTTATAGATTCATCTTATTCCAAGGATTTGGAATATTTCCTTAAATCCGCTTTCCATCAATTCAGTCCCATGACGGCGGATCATCACATTAAAATATTGATCCCCCTCTTCGCTAAAAAACCCTACCTTTAATGGTGCACTCACTGTAGAACAAATGGTTGCGGATATGGGTGCAAAGGCCTGGTTTAGATCTAAAACGGCATCCACTTGAATGCGTTGGCAAACCCAATTCAATTCTTTTCCCGGAAGACCCCAACGATTTAAATCGGCCTCAGAAAAAAACAAAAAGTCATGGAACCCCTCCATATTAATTAAGTTGCCTACATTAGCAGGCCCCAGAATTCGAATCTTACTTTCGCCAGCAGGGCCGAGGGCATTCCTCATGGCCAACATAAATCGTTTCGCTAACTCAGATTCCGTTGTATGCTCCGGCAAAACAATCAAAAACTGATGTGCACTTCTACCATGGGTGGATAAAGACATAGCCTTAGATCCCAAGTTTTTATTTGCACGGAGTCTTTTCCACCACAGTGCTAGTTTTATTTTCTTTGAAACTTCCAATGTTCGCTTACGTTGATTTCTTCTGCATTCTAATGGATGAGAAAATAGTATTAACTTTGCCAACTCTTGAAAGGATAAAATTACGTGAGTGTGGGAAAAAAAATGTTATGGGGAGGCCTTGGCTGGGCCTTAGCAGGACCAATTGGAGCTATCATTGGTTATTCACTTGCAGGAATGTCAGGTCAAGTGGGAGGCACATACGGGGGTGCATATCAATCTCGGTCTTACCCCCAAACACAGCCTGGAGACTTTATTGTTTCTCTATTAGTGTTGTTCAGTGCCGTCATGAAAGCGGACAACCAAATGTTAAAATCAGAGCTGGATTATGTGAAGCAATTCCTCTCTAAGCAATTCAACCAAAAACAAGTCCAAGATTTCATGACCTTATTCAAAGATATTGTGAAACAGGATTATTCATTGCGGGACGTTTGCCGACAGATTCTCCGATCCATGGACCATCCCAGTCGTTTAGAACTGATCCATGTTTTATTTGGATTATCAAAAGCGGATGGACATGTTCACCCTGATGAAGTAAAAGTAATTCATACCATTGCCCGTTATTTGAATATTAATCCAAACGATTTTGATTCTATCCGAGCTATGTTTTTCCGAGATACACTTTCCGATTATACCATTTTAGAAGTGAATCCATCTGCCTCCGATAGCGAAGTAAAAAAAGCTTATCGTAAAATGGCAACAAAATATCATCCGGATAAAGTAGCCCATTTGGGAAAAGACCTTATCAGTTTAGCAGAAGAAAAATTTAAAGCGGTAAGTGATGCCTATCAAAACATCAAAAAAGAAAGAGGCATTTGAATAAATTATGACTGAAAAAGCCGGTCAATTCCCTTTCACACGCGGCATCTATCCGACTATGTATCAAGACAGGCTCTGGACCATGCGTCAATACGCGGGATTCACCTCTGCAGAGGAATCCAACCAACGCTATCGATATTTATTGGAGCAGGGCGTTTCTGGACTTTCAGTTGCCTTTGACCTTCCCACACAAATCGGGTATGATTCCGATCATTCAATGGCTGACGGTGAAGTTGGAAAAGTAGGCGTTCCTGTTTCTTCCATTCGAGATATGGACCGATTATTTAACCATATTCCACTGGATAAGGTATCTACCTCCATGACAATAAACGCCACAGCAGCAACCCTATTGGCATTATATATTGTATTGGCAGAAAATAATAACATTAGCCCGGATAAACTAAATGGTACCATCCAGAATGATATATTAAAAGAATACATCGCTCGGGGCACATACATTTATCCGCCGGAACCTTCGATGCGGCTGGTCACGGACATATTTGCTTTTTGCGCGGATCATGTTCCCAAATGGAATACCATTTCCATTTCAGGTTATCATATTCGGGAAGCGGGGTCAACTGCCGCCCAAGAATTGGCTTTTACCATGGCCAATGGAATTGCCTATGTTCAGGCAGCCTTTGATAAGGGTCTAAAAGTAAATGATTTTGGGAAACGCCTTTCATTCTTTTTCAATGCACATAATGATTTTCTGGTAGAAGTGGCCAAATTTCGGGCGGCCCGCAGCCTTTGGGCTAAAATCATGAAAGACCGCTTCGGCGCCACAGATGCAAAAGCAATGCTTTGCCGCTTTCACACGCAAACCGGCGGTTCTACGCTCACGGCTCAACAAGTGGATAACAATGTTGTCCGAACAACAATTCAAGCATTATCTGCTGTTTTAGGCGGTACACAGTCACTCCACACTAATGGCTTTGATGAAGCCTTGGGACTGCCAACAGATCATTCTGCAAAACTGGCGCTCCGAACGCAACAGGTCATCGCCCATGAATCGGGAGTCGCAAATTTTGTGGATCCACTGGGCGGTAGTGAAGTCGTAGAAAAATTGACTTCTGAACTTGAAGAAGAAGCTTTTGCCATTATTGAAGAAATTGATAATATGGGTGGTGCAATCTCTACCATCGAAACGGGATGGGTTCAAAGTGAAATTGCTAAAAGTGCCTATGAATATCAACAATCCATCGATAGCATAAATCGTAAAATCGTTGGTGTTAACAGTTTTGAAGAAGATAATCCATCGGAAGCAAATCTTCAGGGGATTAATCAGACATCCGTGAAAAATCAAATTGATGGCGTCCTCGCCTTAAAAGAAAACCGGGATAATGGTTCGGTTCAAACGAAGCTAAGTACCTTGAAATCCGCAGCCAAATTGAATGATAATTTAATGCCGGCCATCATTGACTGTATCCGTGCTGAATGTACCTTGGGCGAAGTGGCTGATACCTTTCGATCTGAATTTGGTGAATTCAACCAAACTTAATTTTTTTATTTTTTAAATATTTCTACATATTTAAGATCAAACAAGAAATTGAACTCTATCTTTTTAATTTGGAACATGTATTCCCTATATAAGTACGATAGAGTGATTACATAGTTACCAATTCCTTTAAACAGATTAAGGCATAGATCATGAAAAAAATCCTCACGAGTATTATCCTCATTTTTATTGTTTCCTGCGGGAAACAAACCGCACCTGCCCTGGAACTACAGGATACGGATTCAGCCAAAATTTCAAGCGATGTAGAGCGGGCAGAACTCCCGAATCCACAAGAAGCCACTTTTGCTGCAGAATCAGAATTTATTGAAGAATCAAATCCAACCGAAACACCGGAACATGGCCCCGCCACCGATGTGGATAAGGATAAAAAAATAGTTTCAGAGAAACCGAAAAAAGAAATTAAGGTTGAACCTGAAGTTTTATTTCCTGATTTCGCATGGGAAAAATATATGGTGGAGCCCAGCGACTATTTAATTAAAATCGCGAAGAAGGAATATGGTGATTTTCGTCTATGGCGTCAGATTTATACCTGGAATAAAGATGAAATTGGCGAGAACCCAAACATCATTTATCCATATCATTTTCTGAATCTTCAGAAAGAACGCCTTTCTGCAAAAATGACTGAGCCAACTTATACAGAATACACCGTTCAGACCGGTGACAATCTTTGGAATATCGCCGGAAATAAATATGGGGATGCCAAATCATGGATCATCCTACTCTGGGATAATGAAGAAACAATCAAAGCAAATGCCGGTGTGCTAAATCCGGGGATGACGTTGAAATTGCGGGAGAAACTGGACCCCAACGCTTAGAAAATTATGCTGTTTACCAACCTGGTCCAGGCTAATCTAAAAACCAGGGTTCTGGGTCAACAGATTGAATATTATACCCGGCTGGAATCCACCAATTCTGAAGCCTGGGAGATCATAGATGAGGGCGCCAAATCGGGTGCCCTTGTTGTTACAGACAATCAATTCAGCGGCAAAGGCCGTGCCAATCGCAAATGGTCCGCTGCACCAGATAAAAGTCTCACTTTCTCCCTCCTCCTTTTTCCTGATTTAGATCCAAATCTTTCCGGTTGGTTTCCCATTATCTCTGGACTTTCTGTTCAAAAAGCACTATTGAATTTCGATACAGATGTAAGATTAAAATGGCCAAACGATCTCATCCTTGACGCGAAAAAAGTGGGGGGAATTCTATGTGAATCCAAAGTCAAAGGAAATAAATTAAAACAAGTTGTTATTGGAATTGGCCTCAATGTGAATGAAACAATGGATGATTTTGATGGCTCACTCCAATCCACAGCAACCTCTCTCCACCTGTCCACAGATAAGTTTTATCAACGGGAAAGGGTGCTGGCTGAAATATTGAATGCGTTGGAACCCCTTTTCGAAGGACTACCCAATAATCGGGATATGATTCGTACCGAATGGGAATCTGCCTGCGCACATATGAATGAATCTGTCCAATTCCATCATGGTGACGAAATAGTAGAAGGCATATTTACATCATTGGGCGAATCAGGATCCGCTGTTTTAGATATAAATGGGCAAGAAGACCAGTTTTATTCCGGTGAAATTTCCTGATCAATAACGATGCATGGGTGACACTTTAATCTGCACTTCATAATCACCAAATTTTTCTTTTAAACTTTTTTCTAATCTGTGATTGCAGGCGATAATTTCTTTTTGAGTCGTGCCAACTTTCATGTTTATCCCAAACAAAATAACTTGATGATTTTCAGTATTGACCACACGGATGTCATGGAAATCTGTCACCCGAGCATCTTCCAAAGTAATTTCGGATAAATGGTTCATCACCTCATGAACGAGAGGATCATTCGGGTGCACCGGATCTAAATGTATGGTGGGTTCCACACCCAAAGATGCTTCAAGCTGGGCTTCCACTTCTTCTGAAATATCATGTGCTTCCCCCGTGGACTTTATTGCATCTATTTCCACATGGACACTGGCAAATTTATCATGGCCGTAACTGTGGACTGTAATATCGTGGGCGCCTAGGACACCATCCACATTCATGACGATTTTCCGGATGGTTTCCACTTCTTCCGATGTTGGTGGCTTGCCAATCAAATCATCCACAGCACCTTTGGCAATCTCAAATCCAGTGTAAATTAAAAACAGCGCTACACCAAGTCCCGCCCAGCCATCAACGGTGGGGAAACCGTAATTTCCCGCAATCAAGGCACCCACAACCAACATACTGGAAATGGCATCGCTGCGGTGATGCCAGGCATCAGCGTGAAGCGTACCAGAAGCAATCTTGGTCGAAAGAAATTCCGCATAACGGGCCGTGATTTCTTTTAACACAATGGTGGCTCCAAGGGCGATGACCATCCACCATTCCGCTTCCACCAATTCAGGATTTTGAATCCGGTCTATGGCTGCTTTGATAAATTCAATCCCTGCTACCATCAACAGTACTGCTATGATGAGAGTTGCAATATATTCTGCCCGTCCATGACCGTAAGGGTGTTCCACATCCGCAGGCTTTTCGGACTGTTTAAAACCCCATATAACTACTGCAGATGACACCACGTCAGACAATGTATGTACTGCATCCGCTATAACACTCACTGCCCCAACCATAAGCCCAATAGCCAATTTTATAACGAAGAGAATTCCGTTAACAAGTACCGAGACCCTACCTTCAAAGACACCGATTTTTATTCGGTAAATTTGGGCCGATTCTTTGGTGTTGGGGACGAAATAATTGGTGATGGTTTCAAACACAGGATGATATTAAAGAGTAAACCCGCTAAACGCAATAATTGTGTTTAGCAAAACGTTGTGTGTAATTTGTGAATGAAATAGAAAAGCATAATGAAATTAAAACAATCAAAAAGTAAATTATGAAAATACTAATAATCGGAGGAAATGGAACTATAGGAAGTAAAGTGACGGCTCACTTTTCGGAAAAAAATGAATTAATAATTGCTGGGCGAAAAAGTGGAGATATTAAAGTGGATATATCAGATAGTAAGTCAATAAAATCAATGTTTGAAAAAACGGGTCAAGTTGATGCTATAATTTGTATCGCTGGAGAAGCAAAATGGGCAGATTTTAATGACTTAACTGAAGAAGATTATTATATAGGGTTAAAGAGTAAATTAATGGGACAGGTTAACCTTGTCAGAATTGGAAAGAATTACTTGAATCAAAGTGGTTCAATAACTCTATCGAGTGGAATTCTAGCAGACGACCCTGTTGTTAAAACAACTAGTGCAGCAATGGTTAATGGCGGAATTCACAGCTTTGTTCAAGCCGTTGCGTTGGAAATTGAAAATGGAATCAGAGTGAATGTTGTTTCTCTGGGTATGGTTGAGGATGCTTATGAAAAATACAAGGATTATTTTCCTGGTCATAATCCGATCCCCATGACTAAGGTTGTAAACGCATATATAAGAAGTGTAAGAGGAAAGGATAACGGAGAGGTTATCAGAATTTATGATTAAATACTGTTCCTAACATTCGTTGTAACCCAATAATAAGACTGAGAAAATGAGAAAATTGCTATTTCTATTTATTTGAAAAATTCTATATTCTACTATCCCATTAAGGGATAACAAAACCAAAAGGAGAAGGAAATGAATCTTAACAATCTTTTTAAACTTGGAGCAGTGTGGAATGGATTATTTGGTGTGATGATGCTCTTTGCTGGCTCCACAGTTATGGAAGGCTTCGGATTTACACCGACAGATGACTTATTGATGATGGTCACCTACATGGGTGTGTCCATGTTGGCGATCGGAGCAATCCTTTGGTTCATTCCAATATATGCAGGTGACAATCTGAAAAAGTTTGGAATGGTTTCAGCGCCAATTTGGGGAGCGTTCGCAGCGCTCGATGGGTATCACTACGCAGTTGGTAACCAGCCACTCATTGCTGAAAATATCGTGATGACTGTAATCATGGCTGTGTTCGCTGTGATGTTCTTTATCAAATCCAGAGATTGAATGATTATGAGTTTACAAGCTGCATTGGATGCAATATCAAAAGATAGTTAGATAATCTGAAGATAAAACCAAATAAAAAAGCCTCGCATTTATCGAGGCTTTTTTGTTATATCTATTTTATCAATTACGAATCGTAGGCTGCTATTCCTGTTTCAGATTGGCCGATGATAAGCGTATGCATTTCGTGTGTGCCTTCATAGGTATAGACAGATTCAATATTGGCCATGTGCCGCATAATAGGATAATCTTCTGTAATACCGTTTGCCCCAAGAATTCCCCGTGATATCTTGGCTACATCTCTCGCCAAAACACAATTATTTCGTTTCGCCATGGAGACTTGCTGAAAAGTCATATTCCCTTCATCTTTGAGTCGTCCCAGGCGACAGACCAACAATTGTGATTCGGTGATTCGTGTCACCATGTCCGCCAACTTGGCTTGAGTCAATTGATATCCGCCGATAGGCTTGGAGAATTGTTTTCGTTCTTTAGAATATTCTAATGCAGTATTATAACAATCGGTTGCAGCGCCGACCATTCCCCATGCGATGCCATAACGTGCTTGGGTCAAACAACCCAACGGCCCTTTTAATCCTTCAATATTTGGGAGCCGTGCGGAATCAGGGACTCTTACATTCACCATAGAAAGTTCGGATGTTACTGAAGCGCGTAAACTCAATTTCCCGTGGATATCGCTGGACGTGAATCCTTCCAACCCTTTTTCTAATAAGAATCCACGAACAATACCTTCTTCATCACGGGCCCACACCACAGCCACATCAGCCAAAGATCCATTGGTGATCCACATTTTATTTCCGTTAATGATCCAGTCGTCTCCATCTTTTTTACATCGCGTAGCCATGCCACCGGGATTCGAACCAAAGTTTGATTCCGTAAGTCCAAAACAACCGATCTTTGTACCTGCACCTAGACCAGGAAGCCATTTTGCTTTTTGTTCTTCCGAACCATAGGCGTGGATTGGATACATGACCAAAGCCCCTTGCACACTGGCAAAAGACCGTAAGCCCGAATCGCCTCTTTCCAGTTCGTGTAAAATCAAACCATAAGCCACATTGCTCACACCGGCACCACCAGATTCTTCAGGTAATGCTGATCCCATAAATCCCAATTCACCCAATTTGGGCACTAGTTCCATGGGGAATGTAGCATTCTCATAATGCTCATTGATTATAGGCATAAATTCAGTTTGAACAAAATCATACGCCGTCTGCTGAATGAGCAATTCTTCTTCTGTGAGTAGATCGGTTATATTGTAATAATCGGGGCCTAACTTTTTCATGATTTACCTGAGTTGTTTGGCATAAAAATTACACCTTTATTCCCATTGATTTAATAAGAGAAATAAGTTCTTTATCTTCCCAGTCCACCTTTTCTGAATGAAGTTTAATCTCTTTTAATATTGGATCTAATTTTTGACGACTTACTTTAATTCCAATTCCTTCCAACTTATTTATTAGCGCTGCGGCACCTGTGAATTTATCAACTATGAAATGACGTTTCCGATGAAGTGATTCCGGTGAAATAGCTTCGTAAGATTTTGGTTCCTTCACCACCGCTTTCACATGGAGACCCGCTTTATGGGTGAATGCATTTTTTCCTACAATGGGTTGATTAGCATTTGAATCCAGTTTAGAAAATGAAGCAACCATATCAGTTAATTCTGGAATCAATCCTAAGTCCCAATTCCCATTTATTTTATAAATATTGGTTAAAGCTGTCACCACTTCTGCTAAAGGCGGAAGACCGCATCGTTCTCCCAATCCATTCACCGCAACATCTACACATTGGGCGCCCGATTCCAGAGCAGACAATGCGTTCGCCGTTGCCATCCCAAAATCATTATGGCAATGAACATGAACAGGTATATTTAACTCTGAAACTATTCGATGAACCAATGCTTTCATTTTTGTGGGTGTTAAACATCCTACTGTATCTGCCAGGCTAAATCTGTCTACGCCTGCTTCTTGAACCAACTGTCCGACTTGGATCAAAAAATCTAAATCGGTCCGGCTTGCGTCTTCCGCCGTAAATCGGAGTTTGAGTCCTTTGTCTTTTCCATATTTTACAGCAGTATCAATTTGAATTAATGCTTCAGATTTTGTTACATTGAATTTGTGTTTCAAGCTTAATGGGGATGTTCCAAAAAAAATGCCCATCCAGCCCACACCGATGGCTACAACATCGTTGATATCTGATTTTGACGCCCGGCCATGAGCTATTTTCTTTGCAATTAGATCAAGGTCATTTAATGCTTCTACCGCTTCATAAACATCAGGAGATACAGCTGGGTGACCTAATTCAATAAAATCGACTCCAAAAGTATCCAATCGTTTAGCCAGTGCAATCTTTTGGCCCACAGTAAAAGAGACGCCTGGCGTTTGTTCTCCCTCTCGCAAAGTAGAGTCAAGAATTTCAATTTGTTTAGGTAAGGTCATTTGGTGAACTTAAAAATTGTAATTTGAATACACAATTTACATTCTTTAGATATTCTTGATAACGTAATTTTGGTACTTCTATAAAGTGATAAAATATTTCAATGAATAATCAACATAGAGAAATGGTCGATGGCGCCGCAGCCATTGCGCGTGGTGCTCTTGACGCGGGCTGTAATTTTTACGCTGGGTATCCCATCACTCCTGCGTCAGGAATCCTCACTCACATGCTTCGTGAACTACCCAAAGTGGGAGGTATCGGACTTCAGGGAGAAGATGAAATTTCTTCTATGGGACATTGTATCGGTGCTGCCACCGCAGGCGCGACTGTTTTTACCGCCACAAGCGGTCCGGGGCTATCACTCTATTCCGAAAATATTGGCTTAGCCATTATGATGGAAGTGCCACTAGTCATTGCCATTTCCCAGCGGCTGGGACCTTCTACCGGTGCCGCTACTGCATCCGCCCAAGGTGATATCCAATTCATGCGATGGTGTACATCCGGCGGTTATCCAATCATTGTATTGTCACCCACAAATATTCCTGAAAGTTATCATTTAACAAAACGCGCTTTTAAACTCGCCAAAAAATTTAGAACCCCTGTTTTTGTTGCCACAGATAAAGATACGGTTATGACGACAGAATCCATAAATACAGACGATATGACCCATACACCGAATTGGCCGGAAATCTCTGATAAACCAATAGGGAAACCATTAGATCCCTACCAAATCAATGGCACCATACATCACTACACCGGGTCCAGCCATAACGATGAAGGGCACATCACAAAAGATCCGGATATTATTGCGGCGTTTAATGAAAGATTGAGAAACAAAATCGGGGAACATGAGGATGAAATATCTCTCATAAAAACAGACTTGGAAGAAGGAGCAGAAACTCTCATCTTAAGCTATGGCGTATCGGCCCGATCCATGGAATCTTCTGTAAATCAACTTCGCGCCAGTGGAGAAAAAGTTTCTGCCCTGACGATCTATTCGCTCTGGCCAATCCCGGAGAAAAAAATCAAAGAGAGCTTATCCGGAATTAAACGTATTATCATTCCTGAAATGAACCATGGCCAATATAGACATGAAATAGAGCGATTAGTCAATCGGGATATTGAACTTATTGGTGTAAATCGTGTAGATACGATTTTGATTACACCGGAAGAAATCATGCGAGCCTTCCATGGCAATTAAAGCATTAGACACCTATATAGCCGAAGAAAACCTCCCATACGAATTTTGTCCGGGATGCAGTCACGGAAAAATTTTAGGCGCCTTAAGCGATAGCCTAAAAGAGCAAGGACTTGACCCATCGGAAGTGGTTATTGTAACCGATATTGGTTGCGTGGGTTTGTCCGATAAATATTTTGTAACCCATGCATTCCACGGACTTCATGGCAGAGCCATTACCTATGCATCGGGGATTAAAATGCGAAATCCTGAGTTAAATGTCATTGTTCTCATTGGCGATGGCGGATGTGGAATCGGCGGACATCATTTACTTAACGCCGCCCGACTTAATACAGACATCAGTGTATTGGTGTTTAATAATTTCAATTTTGGCATGACGGGGGGACAGCACTCTGTCACCACGCCATTAGACAGCATTACGCCCACCACATCTTTCGGAAGCACAGATGCACCTATGGATATTGCCGGTACGGCTAAAGTTAATGGTGGCGGATTTATTGCCCGTGCTACTGCTTTCGATAAGGATTTACCCGATTTGATTGAAAAATCCATGAAGCATGATGGATTTTCTCTCATTGATATTTGGGAATTATGTACGGCTTATTATGTGGTCAGGAATGATTTTGGCCGTAAAGAAATGATGGGTTATATGGATGGTATGAATATGGAATCCGGCATTTTGCAGGAAACAGATCGCCCCAGTTTTCAAACCAGCTATAAAAATATTCAAGAACAAGCCAGTCAGCAAAAACCTATGAGCGGCTTGGTGTTGGACACTCAATTTTCATCTGATTTGCGTAAACCGATTCGTATTGTTTTGGCGGGCTCTGCTGGACAAAAAGTGGTTTCCGCAGGAAATATAATAGCATCAGCTGCAACACTTTCAGGTCTTTGGACCAGCCGAAGAGCTGACTTTCCCATCACTATTCAAACTGGGTTTTCTGTAGCAGAAATTGTCATTAGCCCCGAACCGGTTCTCTATTCAGGAATCGTAAAACCGGATATTGCGGCGATCATTGCGCCGGAAGGAAAAGCGAAAATTGCAAGGTTAACAAAAGCCATGGAAGAAACGGATACAATTTATTTTGCCGATGGTTTGGGCGACATTGACTCTGACGCAAACATTCAACCTCTTGATTTTCCAGAAAGTGCCCATAAGGATTTAAGAAAAAATATATCAGCTTTAACAGCAGGATATCTTGCTAAGGAATTAAAATTGTTTCCATTTGAAGCTTTAAAAGAAGCGGTCAGGAAAATTCAGAGACCGAAAATTGCAGAAATTAATTTAGACGTTTTTGCCCACTTTGAATAATCTACTATTTCAATTTTTCATAATCATAAAATCCATCCAGGTCGCTTTTTAGAAATTTTTTCCAGAGACGCTGGCGATGTCCTTCATTAGAATTAGTCATTTAGATCACAGAATTATGTTATAAAATATTAATTCATTTTCTCTGTGCTTTTTGACTCCTTGGCTAGTTTTTTAAACTCTCCAATTTTTCTTTAAATTCACGAAGTTCCCGAACATTGCTTATTTCTACCTCACCAGAATCCCATTTGAGATTGAAATCTTCTTCTGAATCTGAGCCACCCTGTTTTTGATATAATGGATAAAGATCCGCTTCTTCTCTCGGTTTACCCTTATGGAGCGTTGCAGTAAGCTGATAGGCTATATCCTCAACAATATCATCAATCACTCTTTCCGGAAGTTGTTTTTCCAGTAATCCTTTTTCAATTTTAGAAAATCGCATTCCATGGACTACATAATCTTGATAGGCTTCCCAGGCAAAAGGCGCTTTTTCTTTCACATAATGGGCCATGGCATCGGAGAAAACACGAATCTCATATTGCGCATGACTATCAGAACGTAGCCCAACAAAATGGAGCAGATTATGAAGGTCATTCTTCCAGTACCATTCTGTATAAATATTTACCGGCAAAAGAGATCGTATTAACTCCCGTGCAACCCCGGCTTCATTCAGGTCTTGGTACATGGTAAAACTGCGTTCAGAATTTTCATGAAAATAATCCAATACTTTCTGCTTTAATTCAGGCGGAACTTCTCCGGATCGCCCTTGTTTATTCAAAGCACTTTGGAATTGAATATTCTCCGGTTCCGGATAATAAAATTCATCCCTCGCTTCAGAATATCGTAATGAATATTCATTAATATTGGCTGTCCGATGGCGCACCCACTGGCGTGCCACAAATATTGGCATTTTACAATGGAATTTGAATTCTACCATTTCGAAAGGTGTCGTGTGGCGGTGGCGCATGAGATAACGGATCAACCCCCGATCTTGGGAAACCTTACTGGTTCCTTGTCCATAGCTCACACGAGCCGCTTGTACGATAGCATCATCCCCACCCATGGAGTCCACGAGCCGGACAAATCCTTTATCTAAACATTTGATTGCATCTTCTGGTATCTGTGTCATTTCAATTCTCTAATTCGCTTTTCGATAGATCATTACACCGTCTCTAACGGGTAAAAGTAAGGGTTCTAATCTATGATTATTTTTAATGAGTTCTGCTGTTTCTCTTAAGGATTTTGATTCTTTATCATCAGGATTTAATACTGTCCCGCTCCAAAGCATATTGTCAAAAACAGCAATGCCACCTTTTTTTAATAGGGCATTTCCTTTACGGTAATACTCTGGATAACCTGTTTTGTCAGCATCCACAAAAATCATATCAAAAGTACCGACGCGGAATTCTTCTAAAGTTTTTATAGCATCACCTTCATGGATATGAATTTTATAATTCACTTCGGATTTCTCAAACCAGCCTTTGGCAGTCTTTACATGGTTTTCCATCAATTCGCAGGAATGAATTTCACCATTATCTGGCAAAGCTTCCGCCATTTTTAAAGTGCTATAACCTGTAAACATACCGATCTCAAGTATCCGTTCTGCCCCAGATATTTTAATCAACATTTGCAGCAAACCACCTACAAGAGAGCCACAAAGCATTTGAGGGATTTCTTCTGTTTCCCAAGTTTTATTGGAGAGTTCTATTAAGAGTTCCGAATCTTGGGAGGATAAATCTTTACAGTATTGTTCAATATCTTCAGAAACAAATCGCATTATAGCCTCATTATAAATAAAATGTAAAAATTAAAGATGAGTAGTCCTGATATCATTATACAGTATGGAGTAAAATTCATTTTGAAATTTCTTTGCACAGATACCACCTATTAGCCCAAAAATGGGTAAATGAAATAGACCAAAAATCCATAAGCTAAAGAAAGAACCCACGAATGATATATAAAATCCTGAAAGTGGGTCAACTCCTTGAAACTCACTCCAATTTTCTAAGGGGCCAAAAACATTGAACCCCATAGAACTAATTACTAAAAAAGAATTCCAACTAAGAAAATGCGCTAAAGCAGCACTTAAAACACCAACAACAACACCTCTTGAAATAGAAAAAAGTTTCTTACGTTCAATTATCAAATACCATAGAGAAGATGAAGCAATCAATGTTGCAATGGCAACTGAAAATGCAAATATCCACGAAAGTTCATTAGAAAAAGACTCATCAAGCTTTGCTATCTTCAATAAAAAAATAATCGTTATGATTCCAACTGGTAGGCAAAATAATCCAAATAATAACGGGCGTTTCATTTATTTAAGTAAGACCATCTTTTTTGTCTTAACCAAGTCTTTGGCATATAACTGGTAGATATATACACCTGCACCTACTGGGTCACCTAAGTCATTTGTCGCATCCCAGGTAATTCTATGGTATCCCGCTGGCGTTCCTTGCATGTTGAAAGTTTTCACTTTTTGTCCCAGCATATTGTAAATGGTAAGGGTTATGTCACTTATCTCTGGCAAGTCAAAGCGTAAAGTGGTAGTGGGATTGAATGGATTTGGATAGTTATCATGAAGAGCAAACTCAGTGGGTACCCCTTCGTCTTCAATATTAAGATATTCATAACGATTTATATACACTACTCTGTCATCTCCATTCACCTTTACAGTATCAAAACCATCCGTAGCTACTACACTAAACTTCACTGTTGCAGCTTCAAAAGGCCTCTCTACTATAAAACCATAGAGCATTTGAAACGTATTCTTATATATGTCATCATACGTAATCTTAAAAGTAGTTGCTGTTGTGTCATATTTCAATTCCGCTGGATAGACTCCTACCTGAGCATATATTAGATAATCTACATCCCCACTATCAGCACTTTCAGTCCACTTAAGTTCGTAAGTACCTGTATCAATGTTATCAGTAGTTATAATAATTGTGTCCAGAACTGTACTTTCCCACTCGAAAGATTCCATGCAACTAAGGCTGAAGGTTGTAAAAGGATCTACGTACCCAGTATGAGCTGGATTTGACCAATTTGTTATTAAATTGGGGTCATTAACTAAAATACAGGTAAGGTCTGGATTTATTACTGCATCAAGTCCTTTTAATGAATTCGTACCATTTCTCAAATCCAATCTGGTTAATTGATTATTATGGCACACCAGAAGATATAATGCAGTATTCTTACTCACATCCAAGCTGGTTAATTGATTATTATGGCAATACAGCCATGTTAAAGCTGTATTCTTGCTTACATCCAAGCTGGTTAATTGATTAAAATTGCAACGCAATTCTTTTAAAGCTGTATTCTTCCTTACATCCAAGCTGGTTAATTGATTAGAATTGCACCAAAACCTATCTAAAGCAGTATTCTTGGTCACATCCAGGCTTGTCAATTGATTACTACTGCAATAAAGAGTGATTAAAGCAGTATTCTTGCTCACATCCAAACTTGTTAATTGATTAGAACCGCAATTCAGCGAGTATAAAGTAGTATTCTTGGTCACATCCAGGCTTGTCAATTGATTACTACTGCAATAAAGAGTGATTAAAGCAGTATTCTTGCTTACATCCAAGCTGGTTAATTGATTATTATTGCAATCCAGATATTCTAAAGCAGTATTCTTGCTCACATCCAAGCTGGTTAATTGATTATCAGAGCACTCCAGATCTTCTAAAGCAGTATTATTGGTCACATCCAAACTTGTTAATTGATTATTCCAGCACCTCAGAGCATCTAAAGCAGTATTCTTACTCACATCCAAGCTGGTTAATTGATTATTATTGCAATCCAGATATTCTAAAGCAGTATTATTGGTCACATCCAAACTCGTTAATTGATTAGAACCGCAATCCAGATCAGTTAAAGCAGTATTCTTACTCACATCCAAGCTGGTTAATTGGTTAGAATAGCACCCCAGATATTCTAAAACTGTATTCTTGCTCACATCCAAGCTGGTTAATTGATTAGAACCGCAATCCAGAGCATATAAAGTAGTATTCTTGCTTACATCCAAGCTGGTTAATTGATTAGAATTGCACCTAAGAGTCATTAAAGCAGTATTCTTGCTTACATCCAAGCTGGTTAATTGATTAGAATTGCAAAGCAATGATGTTAAAGATGTATTCTTGCTTACATCCAAGCTGGTTAATTGATTATAAGAGCACCAAAACCTATCTAAAACAGTATTCTTGGTCACATCCAAACTTGTTAATTGATTACCATCGCACCATAATCCTGTTAAAGCAGTATTCTTGGTCACATCCAAACTCGTTAATTGATTATCAGAGCACCACAGAGCATATAAAACAGTATTCTTGCTCATATCCAAGCTGGTTAATTGATTAGAATAGCACATCAGATACCCTAATGCTGCAAAATCTTCTATTCCCGTTAAATCGCTTATTTCTCTTTTACTCACATCCAATTCGGTTACACCGCTGATATTTGCTGTAAGTACTGAATCATCCAGAGTCGTGTCGTAGCCAAGAGCAATTAAGGCCTGCTCAAATTTGTCATCGGGGACATAGGTTTTTTGTGCAAAAACGAATGATGATGAAAAGATAAAGGATACGAATAGAATAGTGGTCTTCTTAATGTATGAATTCCTTGATATAAAATTCAATGGCGCTTGAATGTAATAAGCTAACAATTATATGTAACTTTTATAAATTGCGGATCACGTGAAAATACTTATATGGAAGCGTTTCATTTATTCGTCAATTAAAGAGGATAAAAATTTGTAACTCTTACATATGGAGAACGTGCACGGCCAAGACGAAGCTTTCCTGGACCTACAGGCTCAGCAATGATATATTTTTTCCCTCTATAAGTAACTGATTGATCGTAAGGACCTGGTATTCCTCGTATTCCACAAGATATATGTCCTGGTGATTCAAGTAAAACCACTGGTGATTTTGAGATCGAAAGATAAATGGAAGCGAACAAGACAGCTTTACTATCGCAATCTGCCCAACCTTTGTTCAAAGACAATGGAGGAGGAAACAAACCAGATATGATTTTACCCTTATATTTGTTAGGGGGAGCTTTATATGGAATATCCTGACAAAAAGCCAAAATCAATTCTATAGTTTCTCTGAACCTTAGTTTTTCAGCTTTTACCGTTTTTTTTGCGCGCACAGCTAAGCGAGACACAATTGGACGACTATCAGACACAATTCTTGCAAAGTCGGGAATAATCATATTTCCCAACTGTCGAAAGTAGCCGTTTTTAATTTGTGCCTTTCGCTTTTTTATGACATCAGGTTTAAGTAAGTATGGCTTGAATATACTAGGTGGAACGCCAAAACGACTGATCATTTTATCGGAGTCTTTTTTAGAGGAAGTCCATTTCCAAACTCGAGCTTTATTTTTTAAATCAAGAAATTTGTAATTATAAGTGTATAAGAGATTATCAGATTTTACTTTTTGACTAGTCCCAGGATTTCTTTTCAAAAAAGGGTTTAAAAAGGACTGATTACTGATAGTCCTATTTAAAGGTACAGCATCTAAATATAATGGAAATAAAATTTGACTATAAAAAATAATAATTGCAGCAATAAGAGAAAATAAACCGGATAATAATACGTGGGGTTTCATATATGTTTATTTTTTGGGATTTATTTTCTCAATTGGTGGAAGAACCTCACCTTCATTTAAAATAATATTTTCATTAATTAGACTCAAATCATATCTAACGAAAGAAGCAACAAATCGGTTAACCGATGGCTGAATAAATAAAGTCATTCCCAGAACAACCAGTGATAGCATTATTGAAACGGCTATATTGTTTGCTTTTATCTCTTTGATCTCATCCAAATGGATTGTGACTTTCAAATAAATCCAGGTTGCTCCAAGCAAAACACCAAAAGAAATCAACATCGTTACAAAGTAAAAAACAACAAAAAATCCAAAGGAAACAAGCATCAACCCTAAATCTATACTATCTTTCCCTGTTAGCATCGTCTGAAGAGTATTAATGGATGGTAGAATACTTGGTTGAACTAAAATCAAGTTACATAAAACTAGGACACCGGCAAAAATTGCCATAGCAATGTTACCTTTTGCCAAATGATTTTGACTATCAGAATGAAGCAATGTCCAATTAAGCATCTTAATAACTAAAAAAATTGTTAGTAGACCAAAAATGATTGATATGGTCATCTCGTAGGTTGCTAGAAAAATTACTCTTAAATCCATGGTGTTACCCTTTATTAGATTTGATGTTGTTAATAAATCCTCGTGAGGAGGTTTGATTGTAAAATATTAATACCATATAATTAATTACAATTTAATACTTCAAATGTTTTTTCCACGGCTTCCACATGCCCGGCAATCAATCCTGGCTCGATCAGCGTTTTTTCCAAATTATATTGCCTTGGATTTCCATAGAGGTCAATGAGCATCCCCCCGGCCTCATTGATGATGCAATTCCCGGCGCAAATGTCCCATTCATTTTTGGGGCGGAGTGAGGCAAAAATGTCTGCCTTCCCTGCTGCAGTAAGACCCAATTTATAGGCTACACTTCCAACTTCCTTCAGTTCTCCAAAAGTGCCATCAAAAGGTTCCCATAGTCCCCGACGAGTCTCGGATCGACTATTCAAAATAACCATATCAACCAAATTTTCTTTTGTGGAACAGATAATGGGTTCATCATTCAAAAATGCACCTTCACCCTTGGCCGCAGTAAATGTTTCTTTGGTTACCGGATTATAAAGAACACCAACAATCGGTTCGCCTTTTTCGACCAAGGCAACACTGACCACAAAATTGGGTACACCTTCAATAAATTCTTTAGTGCCGTCAAGTGGATCAACAACCCATACTCGATCCTTGGATAAACGGTCAGGCGAATCCATCGTTTCCTCAGAAAGCCAACCGTACTCTGGCTGGGCCTTCATTAAAATGTCTTTCAGACAGGCATCGGCAGCATGGTCTGCTGTTGTTACGGGATTATGATATCCTTTATCACGAATTTCGTAATCCGCTTTGTAATAGTTTAATATTACGCCACCCGCTTCAATGGCGGCGTCTTTTGCGAGTATTAAATCAGAAATCATGGGGAGAAATTTAGGGGAAAAAGTGTTCAGGTACGAAGGTGTTAAATCTAATTTTCTATCCGCCAATTGAAATTATGTAAAAAATAAAACGTAATTAAGTAACTACCTATTTACATAATTACGAGTTGGTCTCATTTGATCTTTTTGGCTTCCCTCGTCCCGCTCATATACTTGGGCGGACAGGAAAGAGTTAAAAGACTATAATTAGCCGATTGCTTTCCTGAGGTAAGTGATAAAATATGCCATTTGGTGGTATACATCATATGCAATATCCAAAATTTGGTCTGACTGTAAATCCCTTTTTGGAATTTTTTTACTCACAATAAAATCTTTATACCTAAGCCATTCGATCTGGGGATGATCCTTGGGATAGCCTTTTGGCCCCATTTTTAGACGGTCGCCACCCAATTCACCAAAAACACCCTTAAACCCCTTATCATTTACAATGGATTCAAATTGATTCGGCCAACCGACAATATATTCACGAATGGCTGATAATGTATCCTTGTCCGGATGCCAAACACCTCCGGCGATAAAACATTCTTCTGACCCCACATGGATATAATAACCGGCGCCCATCCGCTTTCTTCCACCGGGATTCATACTGGCACCGAACCATGTCTTGTAGGGTGTTTTATCTTTAGAAAAACGGGTGTCGCGATATATTCGAAATAGACAGTCTTTTGGTTCGGTACCAATCATTTCGGAATCAAATTCAGAAATCCGAAACAAGAGCATCGCCACAAAATCAATAAAATTTTGCTGGGCATCCTTGAACCTGTCCTTGTTGGAATGATACCATTCCCGACGGTTATTTTTCTTCAGGTCTGTCAGGAAATCAAATGTGGATTGATCAATCATGTTTTACTAAAAACAATCAACTTTTCTCGTCCTTTTCTGGGACCAATGGATAAATCCGGGAATTCTTCCTTTTCAATTTTCCACCCATCCTTAAATATAGATTTTACTTCTTCAATAGTTGTTCCCCAAGGCGGACCGCCCTCTCCCTTCGATTTATCCAATGGAAACCATAGACCAATCAATAAACCTCCGGGTTTGAGCAGTTGATTTACAACTGTTTGATATTCTGATCGACGAGCGGGATTGATGGCACAGAAACAGGTTTGTTCAATGATAAAGTCATACGTGTTCGCGTACACAGGAGCTAAAGTGAAAATATCATTTTCAATAGTATTCACCGCGAGCTTTGCCTTTCGGGCTAAATCTTTTACAGCGTTAATCGCGGAAGGGGCAAAATCTATGGCGGTCACTTCGAACCCTTTTTGGGCAAACATGATGGCATCATATCCCCTGCCACAACCGATGATACATACTTTTCCCGGTGAAATCGAATCGGCCATGGAATCAAAAATGGGCGTTGCCCCACCTAAATCCCATCCCGTATCTTCTTCTAAATATATGCCTTCCCAGAATTGAGAATTGTCCTCGGGAAATTTCGTCATTCACCATCCTGATATTGGAACACGGATTCCAAAGGAACGCCAAATGCATGGGCAATTTTGAAGGCCAATTCCAAGGAAGGTGAATATTTGCTCCCCTCAATGGCAATGATGGTTTGGCGGGTAACATCTGTTTTCGCGGCCAGATCTGCTTGTGTCATTTCATCTGCATCAAAACGCAGACGGCGAACATTATTGATGGTTGTTGGCTTTCCCATTCTTACATGACCTTTCTATAATGGTACAATCTTGAAAGAGATTTAACTGTCGAGGAAGCCACCAGAGTCATGAGTAAAAGTTGAGCAATGAAAATTGGGGTCATTTCAGAAATCCCAATCGACGCAATACTCCCCCTAATTTGAGTTAAGATAATAAAGCACATGATTAGGGTTACGAATACGGACATAGCAATATATCCCATCTTATCACTTCGAACATCAATAATGCGATCCATTTCATCCTTTGCTTCTTCTTTGGTGATGGTATTGATAAGACCGAAAACCACAATTGAATAGACTACAGCAATCACAACCACACCTATGATGATCTCCGCCAAGTCAGCAGCATATTCGTCCAATCCTGGCATTAATTGAAAAACACCATTAAAAAAGTAAAAACAAACCACAATATTCAGAATCAGTTCACCCCAAATGTTGAGTTCTCTATTTGAATAATTTGAAAAAAGATTCATTTGTATCTCCTATTGCCGGCGATTACACCAACCATGTAAGTAAGGGCCATCAATATGATAAGGTGCGAAATTTCAGGTTCAAAAGTAATAAGTTTTATGTCTTCCAACAGTTCATAGCTAAGACCACATACCAGTCCTACACCTAAGGAAAATGCCATGGCCTCAATTTGAATTTTCCGCATCAGTTCATCCAGCCCATTCAGATGCCGTTTATTTGTCAATATCATTCCAAATCCAATCCCCAGATTAATGAGTACTCCGAGAATTGTAAGTGGGGTATTGAACTCCCAAAAGAATTTGGGGCCAAACGAAGCCAATGCTGATGTCAAAACCCAAGCGCCGGTCCAAAGTCCAAGTTGAACTGTATTTATTTTAGTTCGAGTGGTAAAATCATTGGATTCAGTCAACTGTTTTTTCATAATTATAATTCCTTTATCAATAATTAGGACCGAATGTATGATATATATTACTATATGTAAAGTATTATTTACATTTTGTTAATAATCGCTTACGCTAAAGTATTGGGATTCAGGATGAGAAAAGTACCATCCACTGACGGAAGCGGCGGGATACATGGCGCGACTTTCTGTCAACGTAATTCCTGTGTTTTCTTCAACATTGAGCAATTTCCAAATCTTATCTTTTTCTGCATGATCCGGACATGCGGGGTATCCCGGTGCGGGACGAATTCCCTGATATTTTTCATTTATTAGTGAATCATTATTCATTGATTCATCAGTGGCATATCCCCAGAATTCTTTCCGAATCCTTTGGTGAAGCCGTTCTGCAAAAGCTTCCGCCAGTCGATCCGCTAATACTTTAACCATGATGGCATTATAATCATCATGCTGGTTTTCGAATTCTTTTACGATGGTTTCGATTCCGTGGCCCGTAGTTACTGCAAATGTTCCAATAAAATCATCTTTCGGTGCAATAAAGTCCGCCAAACAATAATTCGGTTTATTCGCGCCTTTATCTACAGTTTGGCGGGGAAATTTGAATGCCACACCATCTGTAAATACGGATTCATTTTCACCATAGGCGGGATGAATGCCAATCACCCCTTTCGCCGTGAGTAATTTTTCGGAAACAATTCTTTTTAATAGTGTTTGACCGTCATCAAAAAGTTTCTGCGCTTCATCTCCATACTTTCCATCGGTCAATATTTTTGGATATACACCCTTTAATTCCCAAGCATGGAAAAAGGGAGACCAATCAATATAATCCACCAATTCGTCCAAAGGGTAATCTTCAAATACCTTTACTCCTTTAAAGTCAGGTTTTGGCACTTGATATTTATTCCAGTCAATTATGAATTTTCTTTCTCTTGCTGTTTGAATATCAAGGCGTTTTATTTTGGGCCCTTTTGCACGTGCCTCTCGAATCTTGGCGAAATCTGCTCGTGTGTCCGATACAAGTGATTCTTTTTCATCCGCATTCAATAGTTTACTCACAACGCCCACAGCACGGGATGCATCAATCACATGGATGGTGGGTCCAGAATAATTTTCCTCAATTTTTACTGCCGTATGTTTTCGGCTCGTTGTGGCACCGCCAATCAAAAGTGGAATATCCAACTTGAGCCGTTCCATTTCACTGGCCACATGAACCATTTCATCCAAGCTGGGGGTGATTAATCCGGATAGGCCTATAATATCTGCCTCTTCATCCCGAGCAGTTGATAAAATTTTATCGCAGGGCACCATGACACCCAGATCAATAATGTCATAGCCATTGCACCCCAAAACAACACCAACAATGTTTTTGCCGATGTCATGGACGTCTCCTTTGACTGTCGCCATGACAATTTTACCGTTTGATTTGCCCGTGAGCCCCAACACATCTTTTTCTTTTTCTATAAATGGCAGAAGGTGTGCTACAGCCTTTTTCATCACACGAGCAGATTTCACCACTTGGGGCAAGAACATTTTCCCGGAACCAAACAAGTCTCCCACTACGTTCATACCATCCATAAGGGGGCCTTCAATTACATGAATCGGACGATCATATTTTTGACGTGCTTCTTCTGTATCTTCCACAACAAAATCCGTAATACCATCTACCAATGCATGGCTTAATCGTTCTTCCACAGAATTTTCCCGCCATGATAAATCTTTTTTTGCTGATTTTTTAACGCCACGATATTCATCCGCAATTTCGACAAGTCGTTCTGTCGCATCTTCCCGACGGTTAAACAACACGTCTTCAACCCGTTCTTTTAATGCTGGAGCAATATCATCATAAACAGTGAGTTGCCCAGCATTCACAATCCCCATATCCATACCTGCTTGAATTGCATGATATAAAAAGGAAGAATGCATCGCCTCACGAATACCATTATTCCCCCTAAATGAGAAAGAAAGATTCGAAACACCACCGCTTATATGCACTCTATGTAATGTTTCTTTAATGGTTTTTGTCGCCTTTATAAAATCCATCCCATACGCATTGTGTTCTTCTATACCGGTGGCTACAGCAAAAATATTTGGATCAAAAATGATATCTTCCGGCGGAAAACCAACTTCATCGATTAGAATATTATACGCTTTGGTACAAATTTCTACTTTTCTTTCATAAGAATCAGCTTGCCCTTTTTCATCGAATGCCATTACAATAACGGCAGCACCATATTTTTTAATGATTTTAGCTTGACGAATAAATTCAGCTACTCCTTCTTTCATAGAAATGGAGTTTACAATCCCTTTGCCCTGCAGATTTTTCAGACCCTCTTCCAGCACAGACCATTTTGAAGAATCCACCATGACAGGCACTTTGGCAATATCCGGTTCCGCAGCAATTAAACGAAGAAATGTTTCCATTGCTTGTTTAGAATCGAGCAATCCTTCATCCATATTAACATCAATAATTTGAGCACCATTTTCAACCTGTTGCCTGGCAACGGAAAGTGCTTCTTCATAATTATCTTCTTTAATCAATCGTCGAAATTTAGCGGAACCGGTGACATTGGTTCTTTCACCTATATTTACAAAATTACTTTCAGGGCGAATGGTTACAGGCTCAAGTCCGCTTAATTTTGTTAACGGTGTAATATTTGGAATTTTTCGAGAGGCAATATCCTTAACCGCTTCTGCAATGGCATTAATGTGTGATGGTGTTGTACCGCAACACCCACCGATTAAGTTTACGAAACCAGCTTCAGCAAATTCCTTAACGATAGCTGCCATGGCTTCTGGTGATTGATCATATTCGCCAAATTCATTGGGTAACCCTGCATTGGGATAAACGAAAGAATAAATATCAGCAACTGAAGAAAGTTCATCTAACCATGGGCGAATTTGTTCTGCACCTAATGCACAGTTAAGCCCCACGGCCGTTAAATCTGCATGTCGAATGGAATGCCAAAATGCTTCTACCGTTTGCCCAGATAATGTTCGGCCACTAGCGTCAGTAATCGTCCCTGACACCAAAAGAGGTATCTCAACGCTCCGTTCTTCCATTAAAGTTCTTACGGCAAAAAGCGCTGCTTTACAATTCAGTGTATCAAAAACAGTTTCGACTAATAATAAATCGACGCCTCCGTCTAAAAGCCCTTTCGCTTGATCATAATAAGCATTTTTCAGCTCGTCAAAGGTAATATTGCGGAAGCCGGGGTCATTCACATCAGGGCTCATGGAAGCCGTTCGATTGGTTGGACCCAATGCGCCCGCCACAAAACGAGGTTTATCCGTATAACTTTTGGCGACAGATTTCGCAATCTTTGCCGCTTCAAAATTCATCTCGTATGCCAAATCTCCCATGGCATAATCAAGTTGGGATATTGCAGTGGCATTAAATGTATTCGTCTCAACAATATCCGCTCCAGCATCAAAGTACGATTTATGAATTTCACCCACCACATCAGGGCGTGTAAGACAAAGTAAATCATTATTGCCCTTTAAGTCTTTCGGATGATCTTTAAAACGATCTCCTTTAAAATCATTTTCAGTAAGATGATAGGACTGCACCATTGTGCCCATTGCACCATCTAATACTAAAATCCGTTCTTTAAATATTTCTTTAATCATTTTTCTCTTTGACTCAAAACAAAAATCCCCGATGCTAAATCGGGGATTGAACCTTTTTAGCACCATTCTTTTATGTCGCGGCAATTAGGGGTATAAATGACGACCAGTTAAAGTTAGGTGTAAAAATGAATGCTTACCAAACTTAATAATGATCTTTTATACTTCTTGGTCAGTTTGAATTCAATTTGTAATTTTGATGTTGGATGGCGATGAAATGAAGGTGCAAATCCAAAAAGTTTTTTCGGTCTGATTTTAGACCTATGCAAAAAAGATATAAAAAATTTTCATCCTTCAGAAGATTAAATTCATTCGTTCTGTAGAATTCTTCCTCGGCTGAAGGGCCGACTGCTTCCTTCCCTTCGTCTCCAATCCAAAATAACAATAACCCTTAGTTGGTAAATCTTTGGAGTTTTAATATGAAAAAAGAGATTTTTATCAGCGAAAGTATGGGGGAATCTCGCATAGCCATCGTTGAAGATGACACTCTTGTTGAAGTGTATGTTGAGAAACAAGATCAGCAACGGATGGTTGGGAATATTTATAAAGGACAAGTTGAAAATGTCCTCCCAGGTATGCAGGCTGCTTTCGTTGATATTGGATATGATATCAATGCCTTCCTCCCTTTCTCTGAAATAGAAAATTCAGCCTATTTGGCTGACGTTGATGACGAAGATCGTGAATCATCCAATGGCCGAAAGAATAAAAAAGGTCAGAGGAAAACACGTCGAAAATATCAGGATAATATTGATGTTGATTTGAAATCTGGCCAAGATATATTTGTTCAGGTTATCAAAGAAGCATTCGCAGGAAAAGGTCCGAGGGTGACAACTGAAATAGCCCTCCCTGGCAGACTTTTGGTTTTAGTCCCAAATGCAAAATATATCGGTATATCCAAAAAAATATGGGATAAATACGAAAGACGCCGATTAAAGAAAATCGTTTCTTCAATGAAAGAAAAGGACATGGGCGTCATTGTTCGTACTGTTGCGGAAGGCAAAAGTGAAGAACTATTGAAAAACGATTTTTCAATTTTGGTGGAAAACTGGAAAAAATTACAGAATAAAAGTGACCGGGCAAAAGGCCCCTCATTGGTTTATGAAGATTTAGAAACTGCGTCCAGTATCATACGTGATTTATTCACACCGGATATCAATAAAATCGTCATTGATTCCAAAAAGCTATATCGCAAACTCCAGGGGTATTTGGAAGAAGTTTCACCCAACATGGCCAATCGGTTGGAGCATTATAAATTGAAACAGTCGCTTTTTGAAAGTATGGGAATTGAGAATGAACTAGACAAATTGCTTCAACCAAAAGTATGGTTGAAAAGCGGTGCTTACCTCATTATCGAAAAAACAGAAGCTATGGTGGTGGTGGATGTCAATAGTGGTCGGTTTGTTGGGAAGAAAAAGCATGAAGAAAATTCACTCAAAATAAATCTGGAAACGTGTAAAGAAGTGGCACGACAATTGCGCTTACGAGATTTATCTGGATTAGTTGTTATTGATTTTATCGATATGCGTGAAGAATCCAACCGTCGAAAAATCTATTACGAACTACGAAAAGAATTAAAAAAGGATCGGGCAAAAGTGGCTGTGTCTCCCATCTCGGAATTTGGATTACTGGAAATGACTCGCCAACGGATCCGATTAAGTTTGCTGGATTCCATGAGCGAAGAATGTCCAACTTGCCATGGCTCAGGACGCATTATGTCACGAGAAACATTGATAACGCGGATTGACCACTGGCTACGCCGCTATAAAACGAAACATCGCAGTTTAAAGCTAAAATTAGAGCTTCATCCCGAGGTCGCTCATTTTATGAAAGATAATAAGAAGGCACTCCGGGGATTAATGTGGCAGAATTTTACTTATATCAATATTGAAGGAAATCCGGATATCGCCCGAGACGAATTCCGCTTTTTAAACACTAAGAATGGTCAATTAAAAGAAATAGAGCACGTAGGGGTTGAACACAAGGAAGTTTCAGCTTAGATTCCGCGGCTTTTTTGGAGTAAAAAAATGTTTGCAATCGTTAATATATCAGGAAAACAATACCGCGTCGAAAAGGGTGATGAAATTAAAGTGGCCCTCCTTGAGACAGAATCCGGGAAAAAGGTTAAGTTTGAAAATGTCCTTTTAACAGATGATGGTAAAAAAGTTACAATTGGCAACCCAGTTGTAAGTGGTGCCACTGTATCTGGTACAGTCATAAACCATGGCCGTGACCGAAAAGTTATTGTTTTTAAGAAAAAACGGCGGAAAGGCTATCGTCGTAAAAATGGACATCGTCAGGATTTTTCTTTGATTCATATTGATTCCATTTCTGCATCAGCATCAAAGAAGAAAGCGGCACCTAAGAAGGTAGCTACCAAGAAGAAAAAAACAACTAAAGCTGAAAAGAAGGAAAATTAAATATGGCACATAAAAAAGGTGTTGGAAGTTCGAGAAATGGTCGTGATTCCAATTCAAAAAGGCTGGGTGTCAAAGTAACCGATGGACAAAGCATCCTTGCTGGCGGTATTATATTAAAGCAGCGTGGTACGAAGTTTCATCCCGGTGTCAATGTGCGCCGCGGCGGAGACGATACATTATTTGCCACTTCTGATGGTGTCGTACAATTTAAGCGGAAAGGCCGCGATCGTAAATTTGTAAGCGTTTTAAATAACAACTAATTAAGATTTCATTTCATCCTGTAAAAAACCCTGTATCAGATTAATGATACGGGGTTTTTTTATGTTTGGAAGTGGTTAAATGCCTTAATTTCTAATGACTGATAATTTGAATAATTCATCGGAAGGATTTACTATGTCAAAACCTAAAATTTCACTAATTGGCGGGGGTCAAATCGGTGGGAACCTTGCCCTGTTGGCCGCACAAAAAGAATTGGGTGATATCGTTATTTTTGATATCCCTAAAGCAGAAGGAATGGTTAAGGGAAAAGCATTGGACCTCATGCAGCTTCGCCCTCACGATGGATATGATTCCAATATAACCGGTACTTCAGATTGGAATGACCTAAAAAACACTGATGTATTTATCATCACAGCTGGAATCCCAAGAAAACCCGGAATGGACCGTGAAGATCTCTTGGGAATAAACCTTGGTATTATGAAGGATGTTGCCACCCACATAAAAGAACATGCGCCCAATGCGTTTGTCATTGTGATTTCGAATCCATTAGATGCAATGGTCTATGCATTTCACAAGGTTTCTGGATTCAGCAAAAATATGGTTGTCGGTATGGCCGGCGCTTTAGATAGTGGTCGCTTTCGAACATTTATTGCCATGGAAACAGGACTGTCTGTACAAGATGTTACTTGTATGGTATTAGGTGGGCATGGTGATACAATGGTTCCTATCACCCGATTAGCTACGGTGGGCGGTGTTCCTGTAACCGATCTAATTTCACCTGAGAGATTGAAAGCAATCGAAGATCGTACCCGTGTTGCCGGTGGTGAAATTGTAAAACTTTTTGGTAATGGTTCCGCATTTTATGCTCCAGCTCAATCAGCCATTGAAATGGCAGAATCATATTTAAGAGATAAAAAACGTGTCATTCCCTGCGCATCACTTTGCGAAGGCGAGTTCGGTGTAAATGGCTATTTTATAGGTGTACCAACTGTGATCGGTGCCGGCGGTGTTGAAAAAATTCTGGATTTTGCATTAACAGGAGATGAAAAGACAGAATTAAACAATACATTGGATGTAGTGAAGAAAACCGTCTCAGAAACCGGTTTATAATCTTTATTATCCGCCAGCACTCGCTGGAAAATATAATCATCAACGGGCGACATAAAGGGGGGAACATTTATTGTAATATTAAAATCGCGCAGCGGCTCAATCACTATTGAAAAGGATTAAGGCCATGAAAATATTATTATCATTTATTATTCTGAATATGGGAATTGCCCAGGACAAAACTGAGGTAAAAATCGTTGTTAATCCAGCCATTGCTACAGAATCCACCCAAGAAGAGAAAAAAGAAAACTTAGCCACAGATGAATTCACATTCCGTGAGGACGTAACCATTGACTCTGGTGAGATATCCGAAACCAATATGCGTATCATCGGTGGAGATTTAAATGTTTTTGGTACCGTGAATGGCAAGATAACCTTATTTGGTGGTGATGCTACCCTAAAAAATGGCAGTGTGCTGAATGGCGAAATCATTACCATAGGCGGGAACGTTTACCGTGAACCGAAAAGTATGGTAAATGGAAAAATTATCGAGAATAATCTGTCGGAAGGATTGATTTACCGAGAAACGGACAAGGAAGATGCCGTTCAGGGAACAACTGAATTTGGATTGGATCGTAAATCAGAACGATCCCGCCAAAGTTGGATTCATCCCGAACGCTCTGTCCTTCAGTATAATAGAAATGAAGGCCTATTGCTTACACCTTTTAATAAACGCTGGGATCGTCATTCAAAATCAAATTTTAGACTTAATTGGTCTGCAGGGGTTCGCTGGAGAAAAGGATTTTCCCCTGATTATGCGGGTCGTGCAACTTTTGAAAAAAACTTTTTTGAAAATCAGAATTTAGTCCTCTATACCAGTTTATTTAAAGAAGCGCGAACCGATGATGGATACCGACTACCACAAAAAGAAAATGATTGGGCCAGTTTCCTCGCACGCCAGGATTTTTATGACCGCTGGGAAGAGAAAGGATGGGAAGTGGGTGGCGGATTAAATTTATTCAAGAATATCAGAATCAAAGGCCGGGTTGTATCAGCAGAACAAGATACGCTCCCAGTTTGGAATATGTATAGTGTATTTGAAAAAAAACGGAACCTACGACCCAATCTTATTTTGAATCCAACCGCTGTTAACTATTCTGAAATTTCGATTATGGGCAAATCAGCTCATTATTCACCATTGAGTACCGGGTTAGCCGTGTTTTTGCAATCTGAATTCATCCAGGATGGGGGAGATTCTTCCACCGTGTTTAAATTGGATTATGGAAAAGCCATCCAGCGAAACTTGGCATTAATCGTATCCAATTGGGAATTTTCTGAAGGACTCGTTTTTCGTTCCCGTCTAATGATTGGCTCTGCCGGGGAAGCACTTTCTCCCCATCGGTTATTTACCGTGGGGGGGCTTGGTTCTGTTGCAGCCCAAGCCTATAAACTTCAGCAAGGGAATCAAATGGCACAGTTAAACCTGGCATTATTTTTAACCCCTACATTCACCGACGGCGATTGGCTCATTTCATTTTTTGCTGATGGGGGACGAGCGTGGACAGGAAGCTCTTGGTATACGGGCTGGATATCAGACAATCCAAAGTTAGGAATATCTTCTGCAGGAATTGGTTTCGGCAATAGCGATATTGATGACGACCTTGATGTGATGGTTAATATTGCAAAACCACTGGACCATGATGGCCCTATTGAAACAACCTTTCGATTTAACTTTTCATTTTAACATGAAAAAGAAACAATATATCACAATAATCATATTCCTTTCACTTGGAATAGCCCAGGGTCCATCCAATCACCTATTTCAACAAGATAAAGGGCGTGACGACATAGGAAATGGGTATGGGGTCTTGACATCGATTTAAGACATTAAAAGAAGAAGAACATGGTATTAACCATCGATTAATATATTCCCATCCTTTATTTCTACAGAAAATAATTTAACTTTAATCTTTGGGTTCGCCACTGCGCAGGCCGTCTCAACATCGAATTCCCATAAATGAAATTTGCATTGAATTATTTTCTCTGAAATATTTCCATCTACCAACGATGCACCTCTATGAGGACAACGATTATCCCAGGCATGAATTTTTCCTTTTATATTAAACAAAGCGATGGGAATATCATTTACCATCACCAGTTTACTCCCCCCTTCTGGAATTTCAGAAAATTTTGCGACCTTTATCATTCAACCATAGCTAATATTTCGGCCACCAATTTTTCAATTCCTTCCGCTGCTTCTTTAATTGATTTAGCCTCCATATAAGCAGGCGTGGTAATGATCTTTTTTTCCTTGTCAATAATCATTTCAGTGACAGGACATGCCACATGTACACTGCCCATTGCCTTTATATCACCGGCAGTTGTTTTATCCGAACCAATGGTCATTTCAGCCGATTCATCCAACTTACCCAAAATTTTGGCCATCATGGCCGGGGCAATACAAATAGCGCCAATGGGTTTTTGCAATAGATGAACTTCAGAAACCAATCGATATACATCGGGATTAATAGAACAATCAGCCCCAGCCATCGCATAATCACATAAGTTTTTTGCCACACCAAATCCCCCGGGAATAATTAAAGCATCAATATCATGGCCAGTCACTTCTGCCATATCTTTAATATCACCTCGGGCGATGCGAGATGATTCCACAAGCACATTGCGGAATTCATCCATTTCCTGCCCAGTATAATGGTTCACCACGTGCATTTGATCAATATTGGGCGCCATAAGAATCATTTCGACTCCCGCACGATCCAAAGCCAGCATTGTGATGACTGTTTCATGAATTTCTGATCCATCATTCACACCACACCCAGACAATAAAACACCTACTTTTTTCATAATTTACCTATTTGTTTAATAAATTGTAAAGACTCAGCATGTTGAGTCTCTACTTTATATTTTGGTTAATATTCCTGTTTAATCCCAAAAATTTGGTCCGTTTTGCTGCAGATCCTTTAAACAATTTACGAAACCCGTCTTCATCCATTTTAGTCCAATCTTCATTAGACCATTCTATAATTTCCTTACGAGGCTCAAAAGATGATTCAGTGGACACATGGCTGAATTTTTGATTCCATGGACATACTTCCTGACAAATATCACATCCATAAATCCAGCCGTTTAAATTTTCACTTTCACTAAAGTCACCACGATATTCAATAGATTGATATGAAATACATTTACTTGAATCCATGGTATATTCACCCAATGCATGGGTGGGACAAGCATCAATACATGCGGTGCAAGATCCACAAAGATCTTCATTGAATCCATTATCATACTCCAACTCAATATCTAACAGAAGTTCGCCTAAGAAAAGCCAACTGCCATAATCTTTGGAAATCAAATTGGTATGTTTCCCCTGCCAGCCCAATCCCGCCTTCTGAGCCCATACTTTATCCATTACCGGAGATGTATCTACGCACACAATTCCTTTCATTTCTGGGTTTTCTTCTTTCAACCACGCCAATAAATGAAACAGTTTCTTCTTCAATAAATCATGATAATCATCCCCCCAGGCATAATTGCTGAATTTGAAATCAGTCGTTATATCTGACTGATCTTTTCCGACAAAATAGTTCATCCCGACGCTAATAACAGACTTCGCTTCCGGGAAATATGTATGAATATCACCCCGCTCATCCTTTCGCTTTGCAATCCATTCCATGGTGGCGTGGTTACCTACATTTAGCCATTGATCCAGATTTCTCTTCGCGTCCGGTGTGGGTTTCGCTTTCGCAATACCCACTTTTTGGAACCCCAATCCCTTCACTTTTGATTTGATTGATTCTGAAAGAGAAATTTTCATCATAGAATTTAGAGAACCCAAATTACCACATCACACCAAAATTGGGATGTAAATTTTAACAACTTATGAGTGAATTACATCCAAACTTAATCGAATGGAAAACTGGCGGTGAGATTAAATCTGTATTGTCCGGTTCGTTCAAAATATTTTGTAAACACATTGGAAACCCAAATGCAGATGCTGACAAAACGGTCCTTTTACTTCATGGATTCCCCGAGTCGTCATATTCTTACCATCGTGTTATCAAAGGTTTAAATACTTTTTTTGACCGCATTATTCTTTTTGACTTTTTGGGTTTTGGTTTCAGTGATAAGCCCTTGAACTATACTTATAGTTTAAAAGAACAAGCTCAGATAGCCTTGGAAGTATGGAAATCCTATGGTGTGAAAGGTGGGCACCTAATTGCTCATGATATGGGTGATAGCGTCGCTACAGAACTGGTGGCCTTAGCAAATGCAAGAATAGGAGATTGGTTTCCAAATGGATTACAATCGGTAACATTCACCAATGGTGGTATGGTAATAGAACTTGCCGAACTTCGAATCCTTCAAAAATTGATGCTTAATCCTATACTCGGGCCATTCCTTTCAAAACTTTCCAAGTATAAGGTATTTAAACAGCAAGTATATAGTGCCAATGGCAGTTTACAATTAAATGAATCTGAAATTAAAATCATGTGGTCAGCATTTCGAAGTGGGAATGGAAAAATAATTGGTCATCGGCTTATACAGTATATAAATGATCGACATAGATATCAAAATAGTCGATGGCTGCCGGCATTAAAAGAAACAACAATTCCGATTCATTTATGTTGGGGTGAGTTGGATTCAGTTGCTCCCATTGCAATTGCTGAAAAATTAAGTAATGATATATGTAAGGATGCGTGCTTTACACGTATGTCTGAAACCGGCCATTTTTGCCAAATGGATAATTCGGAAAAATGGATAGAAAGTGTATTGAGATATTACCGAGAGATTTAGTCCTCACTTTTCAATAATTTTTCTGCCCATAAAATACCGATGATTGTTTTTACATCCGTGATTTTTCCATTCCAGACCCATGACAATGCTTCTTCTAAAGATGTGGGAAGTAATTCCAAAAATTCGTCAATATCTAAATTATGTTCTGTTTGGATTAAATCTTCTGCCAAATACATCCACATTTTTTCATTGGTAAAGCCAATAGCAGGGTGAATATTTGTTAAGAAAGTTAATTTATTAGTTCGATATCCTGTTTCCTCTTCCAGTTCTCGATGAGCACAATCGATTGGTTTTTCACCTTCATCCAGTTTACCGGCGGGAATTTCAATAAACTCGTCTTTCGGACCATAACGAAACTGCCGAATCAGACAAATATTTCCATCAGGTAATATGGGAATGATACATACGGCACCGGGATGGTCTATCCATTCTCTTGTACTGGTTTTCCCATTGGGTAACTTTACTTTGTCTAAGTACAAATCCAGATACCGACCAGAGAATACTTTCTTTGAAGAAATTTTAGTTTCTTTTAAATCTGACAATGATTAAAATTAATTATTGGTATTCTTTAAGAAGAATTCTGGCTTTTTTTATCTGTTCCCAATCAGCGAGAGATTCTACTTTTGTTGGGGTCATATTGGTGACTGCTTCTAAGAGAGAAATTGCTGAACTTTTTTCTTTATTTTTAAAAAGAGCTTGGGCTAAATACACTTTTTGTACCGGCTTTGCTTCGCCTGTCTCGTTCGCTTTCTTCAGCCATTTTATGGCTTCATCGTTATCAGGCCAGGAAAGAAAAAAAGGAATATAAGGTGATTTATAATGAACAGCCCCCAACATAAAATAACCACCACCGTCTTCATAGTTAGGGTTTAATGCAATGATGGTGAGTGCATGGTCTTTCATTTGATCCGCCACACCTTCCTTTGCAGCTGTCAAAATACCATACACTTCTGCCCAACTTCCCAGATTCGATAAGTACCAAAAATGTAATTCAACATTTTTGGGATATTTACCTAAATATTCTAATGCCAATTCCTTTGCGTTATTATAAATAACCTTTTGCTCATCCTCAGTTTTGGCAACATACTTTCCTTTAAAATAATAGGATTTTAATAATCCCACCACTGCCTCTACTTTACTTTCATCTATAGCGAATTGAAAGAATTCTATTGCGTCATTAATCTGTTTTGGGTTGGCCTGATCTTCTATACTGCCTTCAGCCCTGCGATTGTAGGCGGCCAATCCTTTTTCAAAATTAGATTGGGAAAAAAGGATTCCAACCCATATGAAAATAATCAACCCATATTTAGTCATTAAAAATATTCAATATAAGTAATTTTTAATTCACGCTGGAAATAATCCACTTTTTCATCGTCAAAAAGTAGATTATTAAAATCCAATTCAATATGAAGATGTTCCACAAATGTCCAGCGAATAGCTGCATTTAAATAACCGCCTTTACTAATAGACATGGTTTTTGCCGTCATGTCATTTTCATTCAAGGCAGCATTATATTCTAACAATAATGAAAATTCGGGATTGAACTCCATGTCGAATCCGAAAAAATAATTCATATCCTTATCGCCGTCATTTACTTCTGCAAAATTATAATTTGTACCTGCATGCACACCAAGATTTCCCAAGGGGGTTTTCCAGTTTTTGCTACCTGCTAAATATAAGCCCATGGCTTTCACATCATAACGCATGAGTGAATCAGCAGCGTTGAAATGACCAAGTCCCTGAGTATTTACTCCAAAGGAAACACCGGGCATGGATTCCGTTTCATCAATCAGTCGATATTTAAGATTCGCTTCTGGCCTTGGATACCAAATAAGGCTATCATCACCGATTAAATTAGCCGATCCAAAGGAAAGCCCAAATTGAAAGCGATCCGTAATTCCCACGCTGAGAGAGGTGGTAAGTCCCCCACCTTTTTGAACGCGCATTTCCATAGCGTAACTTCCGCGAACAAGTGTTCCAGCTGATGGTACAGTCACTAATGTTGTTGGGGGCGGATAGGATTGTGCCCATCCAAATGTGGAAAGTAAAATAAATAATGGTATTGAGATGGATTTAAATAACTTCATTTAATCCTATAGTATGTGGTTATAGAACCATCAATTTAGCCAATGTCCTTCACCCAATGCAAGTTCAGGGGAAAATCCGTTCTCCATACTTCGATGTAATGGATTTCACTCTAAATTTTGGCATTGTTAATTCGCCTTTTTCACCAATAAGAATAAAGGTAACGCGCTGATTACCCAATTCAATCAGATGAATCAACAAACTATCCCCATTGGTCAGCACCATTAAATCATAATCTGTTTTAGGGATAAATACGTCAAATGGAACGGCTAAATCTTTTTCTCGAATTTCTTCTAATATAATTGAAATTTCATCCAGTCGATTTCCATAACGCGGCGGCGGTGTTTTATATAATTGATCGGCCGGTGGTTTAACCAATGCCACATGGCTCACTTCTTGCCCACGATGGTCAAACTCCCAGATTTCTTTCCGGTTCGTTAACATATCTATAGAATATGCAAATCGGCGAATGGTTTTTTCCGTTGGTAATGATATCCAAAGTTCACCATTTAATAAGCCCAGGTGATCATAAATAAAATCGATTTTTCCATAATGGTCACCTCGAACATCTGTAAAATGGATTGATTCAATTTGATCCGATTCATTCAGGATAAATTTGGATTCCTGCCCCTCGTAATATCCCTGAATTTGTTTAGGGGTTTCCTTCCGAAATTCTTCTGACCATGGTTCCTCCATCCCATATTGAATCAGGCTATCCGGTCTTTGATCAGTATTTAGGAAATACCGTCTGATCATTTTTTTCTCTGAACCATATTCTAATACTTCACGTTTTATAGATTTGCCATCCGCATCAATCCATTCCTTCATGATAGCCATTTTTTTGTCATTATAAAATACCTGAAGGTGAGATTTTTCAAATCGATCCGTCGCTAACAGACGATCATCAGCCATATAATCATGACCATTTGCATAAAAGCGCATAAAACTTACTTCTCTATTCTGGCCAAAAAGGATATTAACGATAATCAATATGATTGAAAGTATTCTCACCCTACATCCCTTTGTGGTCGGACATTTGGCTCAAGAACGCATTGGACCAGGATTTAAAATCTCCGCAGGCAATGGTTGATCGCATTTTTTCCATGAGGGTCATATAATAAGTCAAATTGTGGATGGAAGCCAAGCGTAACCCTAACACTTCCTTTATATTAAATAGATGACGTAAATAGGCACGGGTAAAGTTTTGGCAGGTATAACAGTTGCATTCCGGATCTATCGTTTCAAATGATTCTTTATGTCGGTTATTTTCGATATTGATAATGCCCTGACTGGTAAATAATTGTCCGTTCCTGGCATTTCGTGTGGGCAACACACAGTCAAACATATCCACACCCAATTGGACAGATTTAACCAAATCTGTTGGGCGACCTACCCCCATAAGATATCTCGGTTGATCTTTGGGGAGAACACCATCCATTTGCGCAACCGTTTCAAACATGGCATTTTTTTCTTCTCCAACAGCCAATCCGCCAATGGCCATTCCACACTTGGCAAAGGGTATTAACGCTTCAGCACTTCTCTTTCTAAGAGATTCATAGATACTCCCCTGAACAATGGGAAATAGTATTTGTTGCCAATCAAATAATGGACCATTATTGTCTAAATATTCATGGCATTTTCCCATCCAAAGGGTAGTTCGCTCCACTGCTTTTTCAACGATTGATTCTTCTGCTTGTCCCGGGGGGCATTCATCAAAAGCCATGATAATATCAGACCCCAAATGGCGTTGGATATCCATGGATACTTCTGGCGTAAAAAAGTGGCGGCTACCATCTAAATGAGATTGAAAGGCTACACCTTCATCGGATATTTTATTTAATCGTGCCAATGAAAAAACCTGAAACCCACCACTGTCCGTTAAAATAGATTTTTCCCAATTCATAAATGAATGGAGGCTCCCAGCTTTGTGGATTAATTCATGACCGGGGCGAATATAAAGATGGTAAGTATTCCCAAGAATAATCTGGGTATCCAGTTTTGCGAGGACTTCTGGATCAATCGTTTTGACTGCACCCTGAGTACCAATGGGCATAAATACGGGGGTGTGTATTTGGCTATGATCTGTTTTAAGAATGCCCCGTCGTGCAGACGTACCATTATCTCTATGGGCGATTGAAAATTGCATTAAAATAAAAGATGAAAAGCTTCACCCACATTGGTAACGCCAGATATTTTTATATCCTTTGGTGACTTTTTCATGCGTTTCACATTGGCAGTTGGCGCAATAACTGTTTTAAATCCCAAGGATTTTGCCTCATTGATTCGAGCTTCTAATTGACTGACAGACCTCACTTCTCCCCCCAAACCAACTTCACCAATTAAAATGACTGATTTGGGTAAAAGTTTATCTCTGGCGCTGGACGCCACAGCTGTAATGACGGCCAAGTCCGCCGCCGGATCGTCTACTTTGAGTCCGCCAACTAAGTTCACAAAAACGTCTTTAGTACCCATGTGGGTTCCCAATCGTTTTTCAAGGACGGCTAAAAGCATAGCCAACCGTTTAAAATCAAACCCATTTACATTCCGCTGAGGCGTCCCAAAGTTTGCATTAGAAACTAAAGCCTGAACTTCCACTAAAATGGGGCGACTACCCTCCAAAGATGGAAATATAGTTGATCCGGATATATCATCCCGTCTCTCAGCTAAAAAGAGTTCCGATGGATTTTTCACCTCGATGAGACCATTGGATTCCATTTGAAATATGCCCACTTCATTTGATGTGCCAAATCTATTTTTTGCTGATCGGAGAATACGGTGGTCATGGCGGTCATCCCCCTCAATATATAAAACAATATCTACCATATGCTCCAGCATTTTAGGCCCGGCAATAACACCTTCTTTTGTCACATGGCCAATAATCATGACAGCAATATTTCTTTGCTTTGCCAATTGAAGTAGCTGTTGGCCGCATTCCCGAATCTGACTGACGGAACCTGGGAGCGAATCCAATGCATCACTGAATACAGTTTGAATGGAATCTATCACAACCAATTCGGGCTGGATTAAGGATACTTGATCTAATATGCCTTCTATCCGATTTTCGGATGAAAGATGTAGTGAATCTGAGTTCACATTTAACCGTCGGGCACGTAAGCCAATTTGCTCCTCGCTTTCTTCTGCAGAAACGTAAAGGACCTGTTTTGTAAATGCAGGTAATATTTGAAGTGCAAGTGTGGATTTTCCTATCCCCGGGTTACCACCCAATAAAATGAGTGATCCGGGTAAAAGTCCACCACCCAGAACCCGATCCATTTCTGCAATGCCTGTTGGGATGCGTTTGACTTCATCACTTTGTAGAATATCTGTCAGTTTGCGAGAATCCCTAGCCAAACCACCGCTTCCCTTTTTTCGCTTTTTGGAAACCTTAAATTCGCCTAGCGTTCCCCACTCATTACAAGAAGGGCATTGCCCATGCCATTTCGGATGATCATTCCCACAGGCTGAACAGAGGTAAACGGTTTTAGATTTTAATTGGGGCATTTTAAGGAGAGAAATTGAGTCAGGTAAAAGGCAGAATCAAGCTGAAAGGTATTGTATCCTTACCAATCATACCCGAGAGATAAATACCATTGGGGCTTAGAGAAACCACTATCGGTCCAATCATAAGCTGCTTCGATCCGTAACAAATATATAAAGGGGATTTTTATTCCATAGCCAATAGACCGAACCCAAGGTGAAAATTTATCCGGGAGGTTATTCCCATATTTGGCCTGCAAATAGGCAAAGTCTGAAAATTCTCGGCGATCATCCCAGGCGGCACCTATATCCATAAAAATATGACCCCGGATATTGCCGAAAATAACTTTCATTGGGAACCCCAATTGAAAATATTGAATGAAGGGAAACCGGAATTCAAAATTGGCCAAGAATACATTGGTACCAAATCGCTCTGAATAGCGTGCACCACGCAGTGGGTATGCAAATTCAGAAAAATAAATATCCTGCAGCAAGGTGTTATTATTGCTGTCGAGAATCACATTGCGCCAACGTGTTTCCCCAGAAGTCTCATCATCCACTCCGTTTGTCGCCCCGGTCCCAAATATCCAGTTCTGCATGCCGCCTAAGAAGTACTTTTGCGGATTCTTTCCCGTACTCGTACCAAAAAACAATCGGCCGGCTAATGAATAATCCCGCGTAATCATTTGGTATTTCCGCATATCAATTTTTAGTTTTTGATAGGAAATGCCCTTACCCCCCATGGCAGGGCTCATTTCAAATGTTGTATTCTGGCGAAATCCATCGATGGGTCCCGTATATCCGAAAACAGCGTTGTCATAAATATAGCTCAAAGTAGGATTGGCCGAGACAAAACCATCATCCTGAATAATTTCATTTTTGTTGAGATATGAATCGATATTAAAAAGTTTGTAATCCAAATTATGAAAAATAAACCCAGCGTCAATTCGGTGAAATCGGTTGAAGGGAAGTGAGGCCATGGCTGCCAAACCAAAATGACGCATGCGAGCCGTTAAATCTGTGGGCATTCCCATTTCGTTAAAGGCATATCCTGCAAAAAAGAAATCCGCCTGATGGAATAAGGTAAAATAATAATCCAATCGATTTTTTAAATAGGCATAATTCAGGTAATAATCACTATTTTGTAACGAGATTTGAGATTCCATGGCAACGGATATTTGGTGGTCTCCCATGACATCGCTGAAATAAAACATGAATAAACCTTGGTGACCAAATACATTATTATAACCATAGGCACCTTGTGCAATGTCTAAACTAAACCGTGTTTTATACGCTTGGGGGATGTATTCACCATCGTCCCTTTTATATACTGAATCTGGTTTGGATTCTAAGGGCTGATCTCTCGTAGCTTCCTTATTATACTGCTCATATTCCCATGCAAATATATAGGTTGAATAATCTGTTGTATTGGCGACGGTTCCTTTCAACTTATGTTTCCGCAAATCTGTTAATTCTTCCCGATCATTTTCTTTTCGATTTGCAATAAAATTGGTTGGTGCAATAGAGGTTGATTCTAAATCCAATGGATTATTAATTCGATAAATATCCCACCCCAGACCCGAGTAGCCTGCAAATACCATAATACCATCATCGCGGGTAAGGCTTAATTGAAAAAGTCCTGTTAGTAAATTTGTCACAACTTGTGAATCATTTGTATTTAAATCATGACGGAAAAGGTTCCAAGTTCCCTGATAATCTGCTGTGTAAAAAAGGCTATTATCGGTATTAGCAAAAATTGGATAATTTTCATTATAATCGGTATTCGTAATCCTTGAAATGGTGCCAGAAACAACATCAATCGTATAAATATCCTGCTGATCGTAATTATGATTCAGCATATCTTTAGCCGTTGTTTCATCTTGATTAATGAGACCGCCCCTATCCGATACAAAAACAATCATTTTCCCGTCCGGGCTCCAAGATGGTTCCGTATCTGAAAAAACATCAGCAGTAATGTTCCTATTTTCTTTGGAATCCAAATCGTAAAGATAAATATCACTGGCGCCGCCTTCATTTCCAACAAATGCCAACTGTTTTCCGTCGGGGCTCCAAGATGCAGTAAAAACGCCATCCAAATTAAAGTCTATTTTTTCGTCTTTCCCCGTATTGACATTAATTAAATACAAGGCATCATGGGCACCGGCTTTCGCGGCAATCACAATACGTTTACTATCCGGAGACCAACTAATTCCGGGTTGAAGGAATTTTAATTCCTCAAAATTGATTGACCGATTTCCTTTCACGACTCTGTCAATTTTTTTCCCCGTCACCGCATCCAAAATATAAATATCCATATATCCTGATCGGTCGGATAACACCGCAATTTTACTTCCATCGGGGGAAACAGTGGGAGAAACATTGTAAAAGTTTTTTTCTTTTTTATGATTCGTAAGTGGTTTTGCAATATCTTTCACTTCATCCCGGCCAGCCACATCAGGATAATATTCTTTTTTAATATATTTATGCCATTGTTCAGTTAATTCTTCAAAATCCATACCCAAAGCTTCTTTGAATCCTTTTTCTGCATTACCATGACGTTTCATGCCTTGAAATATTTCACCAATTTTTTCTCGACCATATTTTGTTGCGATAAATCGCCATACAGACTGGCCACCCTTATATGCTAGAAAATATTCCAATTCACGAATCGTTGGAATTCTTTCATTGATGGCTAAATCACGAATAATCATATCGGCCTGAGTATCCCAATTCATGGATAAATATTCTGCCAGTCCTTCGTTTGCCCAAAGCGGAATCCGAAGGTTCATTCCACCAGAAATCACATTTTGCATACGGCCGCCATAGACCAAATCATTAATCATGGCGTGAACCAACTCATGGTGAATCACGTGGCGAAAATCGGCATAATCACCTTCGAAGGGAAGAACAATTCTGTTTTTAAATAATTCTGTAACACCACCGATCCCCTCCTGCATGTATTGACCAATCACATTGGTTTGCTGAAATTCATTATGGGAATGGTAAACAATAATTGATACGCGTTTTTTTAAATTCCAGCGAAGGTGCTTTGCTATTTGTTCATAAGCATCCGTAGCAACTTCCATTGTGAAATGGGCCAATTCAATTTCATCACCATAATAGTAGACATCAAATTGAGGTGAAGAAATAAATTGCCAATCATAATCACGGTATTGCACCTTGTTTTGACCAAAAGATTGGGCATTGAGCATCGTGGATGCCATTAGGAAAATAATAAAAATAATTCGTTGCATGCTTTTATATACTTGAATTTAATCTATTCGTTCCCCAATTTCGACGATTATCAATGAAAAATGTTAAAATATTGATAAATTAAATTTTCCAGTTTCCAGATTGACTGACCCCTAAGTGAAACAGTATTTTACATACTATGGATTTGCCAATCTATTTTATTTCCGACATCCATTTGATGCTGGAAAGATCTGAATCAGAGGTAAGTCGCCAAAATAAGCTGTTCCAGTTTTTTAGTTTCGTGAAGGAATCTGGTGGAACACTTGTAATAAATGGGGACCTCTTCGATTTCTATTTTGAATACAAAGATGTTATTCCAAAAGTATATGTTCCTTTTTATCATGAAATACTTAAACTGCGCGAAGCAGGTGTAAAGGTGCATTTCGTCTTGGGAAATCATGATTATTGGGTTCGCGATTTCATCACAGAGACCCTGTTTGATTATACGTATTTTTCCGATACCATTTTCGAGATTAATGGTAAAAAGTTTTATGTGACTCATGGAGATGGATATTTATCCTGGGACTTTGGATATCGAATCCTTAAGAGCTTCATTCATTCCCGGCTTTTTATATGGTCATATCGTTTGATACACCCAAGAATCGGATACGCCTTTGGCCGATGGATTTCTAAAAAGGGAGAACATTATTTACATTCAGATGCCTATAATAAAAGGATATGCGATGAAATGTCCATGCATGCCCAAAAACAGTTGGATCAAGGGTATGATTATTTTATTACTGGTCATTATCACCAGGCAAAGGATTTACCCCTGAATGGTGGTAAATTAATAATTCTCGGGGACTGGCTTAGCTTTTTTTCCTATGCAAAATTTGATGGCCATGATCTGAAATTAAAATTCTGGAACAATCATGAAACGCCTTAACGTTATACTTACACTATTGATTGCGCTCATTTTTATAGATGGGTGTTCCACGATTAAAAAAATCTGGCCGGGGAAACGGGGTGCAAAAGATGATATTTCATATGAATTAATAGAAAATCTCAGTACCGCATTCAGTGAAGGAAAACTCCAGGCGCTTGAAGAAATGATAGCTATTTACGATGATACCAACCAACCTTTCGATGTAAGAATTTCAGCGGGAAAAGCATTGGCAGAAACACATCATCCAACCGCCTTAAATGCCATTTCAAAAACAGTGGGAGATGCAGCGGCATTGGACGTGACTTTCATGATTGCATCCATTGAATTATTAGCGGAATTTAGAGACGATCCCAGGGCGGCTGATGCCATGGTCAATGCCATGAATAAAGTTGAAATCAAAACCAATTCACTTCAAATGGCATTGGTCCAAAATCTAAATAGAGTACGGACAAAAGACCAGGTATTGGCACTGCTCGACCTTTACGAAGTGAGTCGTAATAATTTTAATCGTACCGAAAGATTACTGACAGAAACTTTAGGCGCATTGGGAACGGATGAAGTCGTACCTATCCTAACAAAAATCTCAAGAGATCCCGATGTAAACTTGGGTATTCGTAACCGTGCGTTGGAAATTCTTGGGAAGAAAGATCCGTCCCAAGTGGCCGGTGCATTTGCAGAATTATTAGGAGACCCCCAAACCAATTTGGAAGTGCAGGATTTTGCCCTAAACACCATGAAAGGCGTTAAGGAAGAAAACCTTATCCTGGCCCTGCTTCAAACTTACCGCTCCGGCAAAGACCAGTATTATAATTTGCTCACCACATTGTTAGAAGCATTGGGTGAATTCAATGATCCTGAAATTCGCAGCGCCGTGAAAGCCATCGCCATGAAGAAGGACTATCCTTTGGACATACGGATGAAAGCAATCGAAAAACTATCAGATTTAGGGGATAACACTGTGATTCCAACCATCATGCCCATCCTATCGGACCCGGAACAATACAAGCTCCATGCCGCTGTGATTCAGACCGTTAAGAACCTTGGTCAATATGACGCTTATGAACAAGAAATTCATCGGCGGACTTTTGAGGCACACCAAAAAGCGGTGACCTTAAATGAATAAATTTATTTTATCCATCATAGTAGTTGGTTTTTGTTTTGGCCAAGATGAGGCCGACACCACCGTTACCGCTCCTGTTGATAAAACTGACCTTGTTGAGCCTGATACAGTTCAGGCAATCATCAAGGAGAAAATTCCAAAAACTACGGAACCGACTGCTAATGATACATTGGTTCCCTTACCAGATGTTCGTGAACTGGGTGACAAGACAAATAAACTCCCTTTAGGCGAACCTTTTTTTGAATTGAAATCCAGCATTGATTTACTCCACCAACAAATGGATTCTCTCAAGCGAGTGATTTCCGTTTATGAAAAAGGGAAGGGTGCCATGCCAACCATCGATGAAGAATTACTGAACCTAATTAAGGTTCCGCAATTGCGCCATCGGATTGAACTTCAAAATGGTACAATCGTTAATGGTGAAATAATTCAAGAGGATGATATAGGCATTATCGTGCAAACATCCATCGGTCAATTGGCGATTGAGATGGACCGCGTTGTAAATATTACTGAAGATTTACCCCCCAACGCTAAAATCGAAATTATGGGAGAGCCTTTTGTAAATGCGTTCCCCGATCGGGAAGAAATTGCGGGAACTATTAAAAATATTGGATTGAAACGGGCTGACTTTGTCCGGGTGATTGCCCATTTATGGTCCGAAACAACAGAACTGATACAAACCGATTCCGTGTTTGTTACGGGAAAAAATCAAAAATATTTAACAGGCATTCGAGCGGACACATCCCTTGAACCCGGGGCAACCACCGAATTCAAACTCACCATTACTTTGTCCGATGAGGATAAAGTTTCATACCGGACCTATGAAGTCCGGTGGGAATCATATAAATAAAAGAAACCTCGTTTATTGTTGGCAAAGCCCAAATTACAATTTGTCACCACCAAATGAAACTCAAGCAGGACGTATCGTCCTACCCCAAATGAGAACGAGCCACGCCATAGGCTGGCTCTGACCCCACATGTATTTTATTGAAGTCTGGCTATTTTTACCATTATCGCATTTTGGGCATGCATTCTGTTTTCAGCCTGATCAAACACGATTGAATTGGTTGACTCCATAACGGCATCCGTCACTTCTCGACCTCGTTCTGCCGGAAGGCAATGCATAAACAAGGTTTCTTTTCCAGTAGAATTCATCATGGCAGAATTCACCTGAAAGTCAGCAAAAATCTTTTCCCGCTCTTCCGCCTCTTTTTTCTGCCCCATGGATGCCCACACGTCCGTATAAATTACATCCGCTCCTGCCATCCCGGATTTTGGATCGTGGGTTATTTCTACTGTTGAAATACCTCCCGCTTCAACCCGTTTGATTGGTTCAGAATCAGGCTCGAATCCTTCAGGACAAACGCAAGTAAAATGGAATGGAATTCGTGCGGCTAAATGGAGCCATGAATGAACAATATTATTTCCATCTCCCACATAAACAATTTTCATATTATCCAAATGTCCACGGTGTTCATAAATGGTCAATATATCGGCCATAATCTGGCAAGGGTGGTTATAGTCCGTTAAACCGTTTACCACTGGAATGGATGCATATTTTGCCAATTCTGTCATATGATTATGTTCAAATAGTCGTGCCATAATCATATCATTATAACCACTGAAAACCCGAGCAATATCTTTGATTGCTTCCCGTTTTCCAATCCCAATATCATTTGGGCCCAGAAACAGGGCATGACCACCTAACCGGAAAAATCCCGTTTCAAATGATACCCGTGTCCGAGCAGATGGTTTAGCAAAAATCATGGCGAGAGAATGATCCTTAAACGGTTTATAATCTTCTCTGTTTTTTAGCTTCCCCTTAATCTCTTTGGCTAATTCAAGTGTTTCCCAAATTTCGTTGGTTGTAAAATCGGTAATATGTAAAAAATCTCTTTTCATCATTCCTTTCCACTTCTATTTTCTTGTCTCATCAACCATTTCCCATATTCCCTGTACCATCATTCCTATAATATATATTTGCTCAAATCTTGATCTTCAACAATATCCTGCAATTTTTCTTCAACCATTTTTTTTGTTATTCTGATTGTTTTCTTTCGGCCGCTGGATTCTTCAAACATGAATTCATCTAGCAATGTGGTCATAACAGTATGAAGCCTACGCGCACCGATATTTTCCATTTTTTGATTCACATCAACCGCAATTTTTGCAATGGCACGAATGGCATCCGTTTCAAACTTTAACGTCACATTTTCTGCACCAAGAAGGGCCATATATTGTTTAATCAACGATGATTCGGGGTGCTTCAGAATTTTAACAAAATCCTTCATAGAAAGCTTATTCATTTCTACGCGAATGGGAAAACGCCCTTGGAGTTCAGGGATCATATCGGAAGGAGAGGATACATGAAATGCACCGGCTGAAATAAATAATACATGATCTGTTTTCACCATACCATATTTTGTAGGTACACGACTGCCTTCAACGATGGGTAGTAAATCCCGCTGGACACCTTCTCGGCTCACATCGGGACCTGATCTTCCCCCATTCCGATCGACTATTTTATCAATTTCATCCAGAAAAACAATACCGTTATTTTCCACTCTTTCTTTTGCAGACCGGACCAGTTCGTCTTGATCCATTAGATTGTCTGCTTCCATTTCGATCAATATATGACGTGCGACAGAAACAGGCATTTTTCGCCGCTTGGTATGTCCGGGCATAACGTTAGACAACATATCTTTAATATTCATACCAATATCTTCACCACCACCGAAAGGACCAAAAACCTGCATCATGGGTGCCGCATCTTCAGTCACTTCAATTTCTATTTCACGATCTTCAAAATCACCATTTTGCAATTTTTGTTTTAGACGATTTCGCGTTTTTTTATGTCGGGTGATTTCTTCTTTTGTCGGTTTATGGGCTCCATCGTTTGGAAAAAGAGAATCCAAAATCCGTTCTTCTGCAAGGTTTTCTGCTAAACCCTTAACCTCAATTTGTTTTTCACGTTTTACAATACTCATGGCCACGTCGGTTAAATCCCGGATGATAGATTCAACATCCCGTCCTACATAACCCACTTCTGTAAATTTACTCGCCTCTACCTTTACAAAAGGTGCTTTGGCTAAGGATGCCAAGCGGCGGGAGATTTCTGTTTTTCCAACACCGGTGGGACCGATGAGTATTATATTGTTGGGCACAATTTCATTTCGCATTATTCCTTCAACCTTTTGCCGTCGCCATCGATTACGAAGTGCAATTGCCACTGCCCGTTTAGCATCCGTTTGCCCCACAATATACCTGTCCAATTCCTTTACAATTTGTTTGGGCGTGAGTTGACTCATTTTGACTCTAATACTGTAATGGAATCATTCGTATAAATACATAATTCAGCGGCGATTTGGAGAGATTTTTCCACAATCTTTTTGGCAGGGTAGGTTGTACTTTTCATATAGGCAGTGGCGGCAGCTTGGGCGAAACCACCCCCGGAGCCTATGGCAATAATCGGCCCATCCGGTTCAATGACATTCCCATCACCGGATACGATAAAAGCGTGTTTTTTATCCATAAGTGCCAATAAGGCTTCCAAATGACGAAGATATTTATCTGTCCGCCATTCCTTGGCCAATTCCACAACGGCGCGGGTTAGATTCCCTTCGTATTCATCAAATTTAGATTCGAATTTTTCAAAGAGAGTAAGTGCATCAGCGGCGGCACCGGCAAATCCACCAAGAATGATTCCTTTTTCAGATTTAAATTTTCGAACCTTAATCGCTTTTTGCTTAAAAGCCATGTCACCAAAGGTGACCTGTCCATCACCACCAATAGCAATTTGACCTTTTTTTCGCACACCTAAAATGGTGGTTGACCGAATTTTTACATCCATCTATTTACTCAATAACAATTTAAATAACCGTGAGTCTGAGGGTAAAACCAACATTGTCTTATCATCAATTATTTTCTTATAGGCATCCAATGTACGCACAAATTCGTAGAATTTTGGATCAGCAGAATAGGCATCAGCATACACTTCTACAGCCTTCGCATCTCCTTCTCCGCGAATCCGTTCTGCTTGTTTATAAGCATCAGCTAATATAATGGTTTTATCTCTATCAGTCGTGGCGCGGATTTTTTGTGCTTCTTCTTCACCTTCTGAACGAAATTTGTTGGCTTGTCGTTTTCGCTCTGCATCCATCCTGGCATAGATGGATTCCTCATTTTGAGATGGGAGATCAACTCGGCGAATCCGTACATCTACCACTTCTATACCGTAATCCTGAGTAGCCTTATTGCTGGCCACAGTCACTGTTTCCATGAGTTCTTCACGATTCTCCGTGATGATTTCAACCATGTCATGGGTTCCCAACTCACGGCGGAGTTCAGAATAAACAATATCATCCATGCGGCTGAGAGCCGTAGGAATTGCCTGCACTGTTTTAAGAAATTGAAGCGGATCTACAATCTGCCAACGGACATAGTTATCAACAATGAGCGATTTTTTATCTTTGCTCAATATTTCTTCCGGTGGAGAATCGTATTCCAGGAGACGGTTATCAAAAACATTTTTTTCCTGAATGGGAAAGGGTACCTTTATGTGCAGCCCTGGTTCTGTAATAATTCGGACTGGCTTTCCGAATTGAAGGACAACAACCTGTTCTGTTTCATCCACAATAAAAATGGATGTTAAACCGAGAAAAACAAGGATCGCCCCTATGCCAGTTAATATTTTTTTCATGATTATTTATCCCCTTGAGGTTTTAAGTTCAACAAATTAATCAGATTCCCACTTTTTGCATCGGGAACAATGATTTTTTCTTTATTCGGTAATATTTCTTCTATCGTTTCAAGATACATTCGGGTTTCCGTCACCCCTTTTGCCTTTCGGTATTCTTTAAGAACTGCACTAAATTTGGCAACATCACCTTCAGCCCGGGCAATTCGAGCGTTTCTGTACCCTTCTGCTTCACGGATCATGGCCTGAGCTTCACCACGTGCTTTTGGAATTATATCATTCCGATATCCTTCCGCCTGGTTTACCATTTTATTTTTATCCTCTTTCGCCGATGCTACATCTTTAAATGCCGCAATCACTTGTTGGGGCGGGCTCACATCCTGCAGTTGAACTGCCACCACTATGATACCCGTCTTATATTTATCCAGGATACTTTGAACCAATTCCTTTGTTTCTTCCTGAATCATGAATTTTCCCGATGTGAGTGCTTCGTCAATATTATGGCGTCCTACCACGGTTCTCAATGATGCTTCCGATGCTTCTCTAACTGTTAATTCAGGTTGAATAAAATTAAATGAATATGCTTCCGGATCTTTAATCTTGTACTGAACAATCATTTCAGCATCGACGATATTTTCATCTCCCGTGAGCATCAGACTTTCCCGTTCCACAGTTTGATATTGATTCTTTCCAATAGAACGGAATCCAATTTCAATCCGTTTTACTTCTGTTACTTTGGGCGTTTTTACCGTTTCGATAGGATAGGGGAAATGGTAATTCAATCCCGACTGTGCGGCACGCGAATATTTTCCGAATGTTTGGACGACACCAACTTCATCCGGCCCCACCACATAAATTCCTGTGAGTAGCCACAGGACTAAAGCGATTCCCAATATCGGGAGCGCTCCCATTGTTAATAAGGGAACCTTAATTTCCTGGTCCCCTACGATAATTCGTTTGTATTGCATATGATCCTCTTCTTTATTGAGTTAATTGTCGTCGCAACCTCGCGACAGGAAAATTAAGTTGTTCTCTATATTTTGCCACTGTTCTTCTGGCCACAGGAAATCCGCCCGCCTTCAATTTACCGGCCAAGTCTGTATCTGTTAGGGGCGAATCTTTATTCTCATTATATATCAATTTCTTGAGTAAATCTTTGATCGTTTTTGTACTGACTTCTTCACCATCTTCTAATGTATATCCTTCCGTGAAGAAGGATTTTAATTCAAAAATACCATAAGGTGTATCTACATATTTTCCGCGAGTTGATCGACTGATGGTTGATATATCCATATTTATTTCACTGGCAATATCTTGAAGTTTCATGGGAACTAAGGAATCAATTTTCCCATCAAAAAACTCAGGTTGTTTTTCAATAATTGTTTCCATGACCGCTGTAAGTGTATGCTGCCTTTGCTTAATGGCCTGGATAAACCAATTGGCGGAATCCAATTTTTCTTTTAGATATTTTTGCGTTTCCCGGGCAATATCCTTTTGATTTAACAATGTCACATACTCATTGCTTAAATTGAGACCTGGAATCCATGAATCATTAACGATGACAACCCAATTGCCTTCCCGTTGCACTGCCAATAAATCAGGAATAACTGTTTCAGTTCCCGATCCAATTTTTCCTTCACCTGGTCTGGGATTTAAATGGGTGATCTCTTCAATAATTTCTTTAAGAGTATCTTTGGAAATATCCATATTTTTCTGAATACTTTTGTACCGATGGTTCGCAAAATCTCCAAAATAATTTAAAACGACCTGGTAGGCTAACGTCTGTTCTCTCCCTTTCATCTGGATTAAAAGGCAATCCTGTAAATTTCTGGCAGCAATCCCTGGCGGATCCAGCTGCTGCACTTTCTCCAAAACATCATTAACTTCCTCCGTTGTCCGATCATAACGGTCTGCTATTAATACAAGATCCACAGTTAAATAACCATTCTCATCCAGATTCCAAAGCAGTTCTTCAGCAATTCCACGTTCCCAATCCGACAAGGTGAAACTATCTAATTGGCGGACCAATCCTTCCACGAAATCCACTTGTTCTGCCAAGGGAGTATCCCGGTCATTAGATCGAACATTGTCATAAATATTTGCAGGCTCATATTCATCCGGATCTTCTTCATAATCCACTTCTGCAGGTTCTGTATCAGCCACTTCCTCTTCTTGAGATTCATCTTGCTCTAAAACAGGATTACTTTCCAATTCATCTAAAATTTTCTGCTCGAGGCTTGCCACATTCAGCTGAAGGATGCTGGCCTGAAGCACTTGCTGAGGTGACAAGGATTGGCGTTGGGACAGTGTCTGTTTTAATCGGGACATCAGAGTTGAAATTTTTCGCCCAAGTAAAGTCGCCGTGCTTCTTCATCGTTTGCCAAGGATTCAGATGTGCCGGATTTTAAAATTTTCCCATCAAATAATAGATAGGATCGATCTGTAATGAACAAAGTTTCGCGAACATTATGATCAGTAATTAATACACCAATATTCCGTTCTTTCAGTGATGTAACAATGGATTGAATATCTTCGACTGCAATGGGGTCAACACCTGCAAAAGGTTCGTCTAATAGTATAAAATCCGGATCAATGGCTAAAGTTCGAGATATTTCTACTCTTCGCCGTTCACCACCAGATAAATTATTTCCGATATTTTTCCGAATATGCTGGATGGATAAATTATCCAATAATCTTTCCACTTTTTCATCTTGTTCTTCTTTAGTCAAATCTGTCATTTCAAGTACGAGACGTAAATTATCCTCAACGGATAGCTTTCCGAAAATGGATGGTTCCTGAGAAAGATAACCGATTCCTGAACGACTTCGTTGATACATAGCTTTATTGGTAATATCATTTTCATCCAAAAATATTTTTCCCTTGGTGGGTTTAATCATTCCGGTGATCATATAAAATGTGGTAGTCTTTCCTGCACCGTTCGGGCCCAATAAACCAACAATTTCTCCCTTATTCACATCCAAATCCACATCCTTGACAACCATTCGTTTCCCGTACTGCTTATACAGTCCCTTTGTGCTAAGTTTTTGATGATGGTTATTTTTCATTTTTATCCTCATGGAAAACGCCTGCGGGTTTTAGAATCTTCCAATTATTCAATTCCACATCTGATTCGAATCCAATCCCATAAAGCGTATCATGTCTTTCTGTAATAAATTTAACAGAATCATCTGTAAATATTTTTTCTTTTACATTGTTCCATGATAATGTATCAGTAAATAACGTAACACCACTGTCAGAAACCACCACAACATTGCCGATGGCAATCAGAGAATCTTCCTCTTCGTCCACTTCTGCTATTTCTGATTTTAGATTTGTTGTATATATTTCTTCCGCATTAAAAAAGTCAGCATCTACATTTTGATCCAATAAAATGTATTGTCGTTCATTATACTTTTCCAAATGTCCTGACCGAATCACAGCCCGTTTCGCTCCTTCATTAGTGAGGGTAATCGTGGCCTGCCAACTTTCAGCATCCGGACGACCAATACGGGATTCTCCGGACTTTTTAATTTCAGTCGCCTCACATCCCATTGACAATAATCCAATGACTAAAAATATAGATAATAATTTCACTTTTGGTTTTGAACCTTTTTCCTGAGAGAGTTAAAGACATTGGCTAATTGGCCTTGTTCTGTTAGGATCCATTCCACTGCTTCCCGAAATGCACCATAACCACCGGATTTTTCTGTTATATGGATAGCAACAGCCTTGCAAGGGATAGATGCATTCTCCGTCGCAATGGGAACACCTACCAATTCCATAACGGGAATGTCAATCGTATCATCGCCGATGTAAGCAATTTCATCATCCGTCAGATTAAATTTTTCTTTTAAAGCATTATAGGGTGGAATTTTATTTAAAGTGCCATTATATACATTCTTTATTTTTAACTCTTTTGCCCGTTCGGCAGTTGCATCGGAGTGACGACCAGAAATAAGTGCTAATTCTAACCCCGCTTCCCTGAGTAACGCAACACCGGCACCATCCGTAACGCAAAATCGTTTGAGCTCAATGCCATTTTTTCCTTTATAAATAGCCCCGTCAGTCCATACACCATCCACATCTGAAATTACCATTTTCACTTTATTAATATCGTAACTCATCCATTCACCGCTTTGTGGATTTTTATCAAAGTAATAAGTAAATCTTCCAATTGTTCTAATGGCCACTGAGTAGAAGCGTCAGATTTTGCCTTTATTGGATCATCATGGACTTCAAGAAAAAGACCATCACAACCGGTAGCAACAGCTGCTTTGGCCAATGTGGGTATCATTTCTCGTTGGCCACTTGTCTGGTACACATCGTGGAGGCGCAATAGTCCCACACAAAAATTTGAATCGCCTTTTACAACTGGCAATACCGATATTTGAGATTCTCGGTCTTCCATTATACTTACTGTATCTTTCAATGATGTTTCAATATTAATGGCAACGGGATTAGATGTCATTATTTCACTCACCATCATTTGGTCAATATCTCCATTTTCCGCCAGACATCGCCGTAAATCTCCTTCGGTAATCAGTCCCAAGAGCGTTGCGTCCCCATCAATGACTAACGCGGCACCCTGAGGTTTTTCTGTCATATCAATAATGACTTTACGAAGATTGTCATTAGTCCTAACTGTAGCCACTTCCTCAATTGGCTGCATCATATTTTTTGCTTTAAGACCGATCTTGGCGCCATTGCCAGGCACTTGCGCTGAATGAGTCGCATCAAAAACCACTGGATATCCCAATGATTGCATCCTGGGTATGGATGTCATATCCGATATCAAGTCATATCCAAAAGATGCTCCCCGCTCTGTCAGCAAAATATTATCATTCCCCGTAGATGCAACTTTTTCTGCTGCATGAGCCATAAGACCCGGTGCCAGGAATTGACCTTTCTTTATATTGACAGCTTTTCCCGTTTCACCTGCCGCAACCAAAAGATCCGTTTGACGGCAAAGAAAAGCTGGAATTTGTAATACATCCACCACTTTCCCAACGGCTTGACATTGACTTGGAAGATGGACATCAGTCAATACAGGTATACCTATTTCACTTTTTACTTCAGCAAGAATATTCAACCCTTCTTCCATATTCAGCCCTCGAAATGACCCAACTGTAGATCTATTGGCTTTATCAAATGAACTTTTGAAAATAAAGGGGACATTTAATCTATCTGTAATACTTTTAATTGCTTCTGCCATCTCCAAGCTATGGGCCCTGGACTCAATAACACAAGGACCTGCAATGAGGGGTAACCCCTTACCTCCGAAAGTGACATTACTAATGATAACCTGTTTACCCATTTTTATTTTCCATTTAAATGTTTTACTGACGCTTTTATAAACTCTCTGAAAAGCGGATGTGCCTTACTCACACGGCTTTTTAACTCCGGATGAAACTGACCCGCTACATACCAAGGATGGTCTGGCATTTCAATGATTTCAACCAGGTTGAGTTCCGTGTTTATTCCTGAGATTATTAACCCATTTTTTTCCAATCGATCCCGGTAACGATTGTTCACTTCCCAGCGATGACGATGCCGTTCAGAAATATTCTTTTTTCTATAAGCAGAAAATGATTTCGTACCCGTTTCAATTTTACAATCATAAGCACCCAGACGCATGGTGCCGCCTTTACGTTTAATGGCTCGTTGAGATTCCATGAGGTCAATAACGGGGTAGTGGGCCTTTTTATCAAACTCAGTACTGTTGGCCCCTTTCAATCCGCAAACATTCCGGGCGAACTCAATCACGGCGCATTGGAGACCAAGACATATTCCTAAAAATGGAATCTTATTTTCACGGGCATATTTGCAAGAACGAATTTTTCCTTCCGATCCTCGGGAACCGAACCCTGGTAGTAATAAAATACCATCCATATTATTAAAGATTCTTTCAGCATCCTTATCCGATTTTACTTCTTCTGTCGCCACCCAGTTCACATTTACGCGCGCATCATTTTCAACCCCCCCATGGATAAATGCTTCCAACACACTTTTGTATGCATCCGGAAGTTCAGTGTACTTTCCACACATGGCAATATTCACCTGGTGCTTCGGTTTTTTGAACTTTTTGATAAAAGTTTCCAGATAAGATACATCAACCTTTCCTTGCAACTCCAAACGTTCCATGATAATATCTCCCACCTTCTGCTTATAAAGTGTCAGAGGAACTTCATAAATACTTTTTACTTCTGTTCCTTCAATCACATGGTCTGGATTTACATTTCCAAAGAGACCAATTTTTTGTTTCACATCTTTTGAAAGTGGATGGTCGGTCCGAGCCAAAATCATGTCTGGCGTCAAACCAATTTCCCTCAGTTTCATGACCGAGTGCTGGGTCGGTTTGGTTTTTAATTCTTCGCTTGCTTTGATATATGGCACCAATGTTACATGCATAATGGTATGGTTGTGATAACCCACTTCTAGGGATAGTTGCCGAATGGCTTCCATAAAAGGCAGACTTTCAATATCGCCCACTGTTCCACCAACCTCACAGATTACTACATCATATTTTTTTGGTGTATTGACTGCTTTTATTCTGGCAATAATTTCATTGGTAATATGGGGAATCACCTGGATGGTGGCTCCAAGATAATCCCCTCGCCGTTCACGGTCCAAAACGGTACTGTACACCTGTCCTGTGGTGGCGTTATTATCTTTACTCATATTCACATCAATAAACCGCTCATAATGACCTAAATCCAAATCGGTCTCGGAGCCGTCATCCAACACAAATACTTCTCCATGCTGGTAAGGATTCATTGTGCCAGGATCTACATTTAAATAGGGATCCAATTTCAAAATCGTGACACGAAGGCCGGCGCTCTTTAATAAATATCCAATGGATGCAGCAGCAATTCCTTTCCCCAAACCGGAAATGACACCACCCAATACGAATATATATTTAACAGGTTTTTTAGCCACCATTTAGTTCCTCTCAAACTGTTTTAAATCATCAATGATATCAATCCCCTTGGTCACTTTATCTGTCAGAATCACCTTAATCGGTATTCCATTATCCAACGCTCTGTATTGCTCTAAATTTAATGATCGTTCATTTACTGATGCTGGTAAATCTGTAAATTTCTTCAATGATGCTTTTCGATATGCATAAATCCCCATATGATGGTAATAGCCTCCCATCTCACTTGACACAGGCACCCGTCTGAAATTAACTGCAAAACCACCCGCATCCAGCAATACTTTTACTGCATTAACATCCATAATTTTTTCCACATCCATATCCTGTCCAGCCACCGTGACCATTTCAATTGTTTCATCTTCAAACTCATGTACTAATTCATCAATTAAGAGTGGATCTATCTTGGGCTCATCTCCTTGGATATTCACCACCACATCTGCTTCAATATCGGCCACTGCTTCCTGAATTCTATCTGTCCCTGAAACATGCTTATCCGAAGTCATAATCGTTTTAACTTTCCATTCGTTGAGGGAAGTTTTCGTTTCATCTGCATCAATTGCAACAATTACATCATCCAGGAACTTGGCTTTTACTGCTTGTTCATATACATGGACTACCATGGGCTTCCCATCAATGAGGTGAAGAATTTTTTTGGGAAAACGGTTGGAATGGAGCCGCGCCGGGATCACGCCGATTGCTTTCATCAAAAGTCACCATTAATATCTAATGGAGTCAGAGATTGGGCGAATGTGAAATACAACCGAATCCCCCCAATCTTGTACCTGTGGCTTAACATAGAATAATTGAATGAAAAATATTGGGGAAATTTAGGTGATCCTTCCTGCTGCTACAAGAAGGTTCAGAGAAGATTCTATTCGAATCTCAATGATTCAATGGGATCCAAATTTGCAGCACGATAAGCAGGGTAAATACCGAAACCAATACCAATGAAAGAACATACTGCCATGCCGTAAAAGGCCCAATCCATGGGCACCACGGCGGGGACTTTAAGGAGGAGGGCAATGAGGTTCCCCCCGGCAATCCCTAAAATAACACCCACAACGCCGCCAAACTGGCTTAAGAAAATGGCCTCCATCAAGAACTGGGTGAGAATATCTCGTTTTGTAGCGCCAATGGCCTTTCGGATGCCTATCTCCTTGATCCGCTCCGTGACGGAAACGAGCATAATATTCATAATGCCGATCCCAGCAACAAGCAATGCAATAACGCTTACGGCACCGGCAAACAATTTGATTCCACCAGTAAAACCGGCGAATGTTTCCATGAGTTCTTCGTTGGAAATAATTTCAAAATCATTCTCTTCTTCGGGAGGTACCTTGCGAATAACACGCATGAGGCCAATCACTTCATCCATGGTTTTTTCATACATTTCAGTTGATTCTGCTTCAACATTGATACCTAAGGATGTCCATCTATTTGAGAACCGCTGGATATAAACTGAGATAGGAATCATAACAAAATAATCTTGACTCTGCCCGAAAGCTTGTCCTTTTCTTTCCGTAATACCAATAACCGTATAATCCAGTCCTTTAATTTGAATGACCTTCCCAATGGGATCTTCAAAGGGAAACAGGATATCAGCCAAATCTGGCCCAAGGATGGTAACGCTACGATAAAAACGAATATCATCTTCCATAAAATTTCGTCCATCTGCCAGATATGTTTTGAATTGACGCAAGCCCCACTCATCCACACCTGACACCTCAGTCGTTTTTTTTAACCGTTTATCTTTATACTTAATATTTCTTTCGCCAGTCCCATCAACCACGCTAACCTGCAATGGTAATTTTGCTCTTTGTTTTAGTTCCTCATAATGGACATATTGAATATTTTTTCGCTTTCGGATTTTATTATTATCCCCCCCCCCATGAATTTGTATAGCAGGTGATTTTTGAATCATAAAAGTATTGGTACCAAAAATATCGAGTTGTGAATTCACTGATGATTCCAAGGTTCGGATGGCAGTCATAACACCAATCACGGAGAATACACCAATACTGATACCGAGTAAAGTCAGAATCGATCGAAGTTTGTTTTGACGAATGGATTCGATGGCCATTCGAAAACTTTCTTTAATTGTATTTTTTAAATGGGACTGCTTAGCCATTACTCGTATCGCAGTGCATCAATGGGATCTAATCGAGCAGCTTGGTAAGAAGGAACCAATCCAGATACAATACCAATTACAACGCTGAGAATAATGGACCCAATGGCCAATCCCACTGGCATTGATGAGGGGAAAAACTGGTTAATAAGGAGACTCAATCCCCCGGCCAACCCCATCCCTACCAATCCGGCAATGAGACAAATTAAAACCGCCTCCATAAGGAATTGTCCTAAAATCATAGACTGTGTTGCGCCCAATGCTTTCCGGACACCAATCTCTTTCGTTCGTTCTTTAACCGATACAAACATAATATTCATGATGCCGATTCCACCTACAATCAACGATAGTGCCGTAATAAATAAACCTGTGCCACCGATTGCCAATTTAATTGCTTTATATTGTGCTTCCATGGTGGCGGATTGATTGATGGCAAAATCATCTTTTTCCATCGGTTTTAGGCCACGAAGTTGTCGCATAACGCCATAGATTTCTTCTTTCGCTTCATCATAATTATCCGTATTCACCTTGACTCTCACATTCATCCATCCTCGACGAGAAAATAAGCGTTGATAGGTGCCAAATGGCAAGACAGCTTGATTATCCAAACTGAACATTCCCATAAATTTTCCCTGCTTTTTAAGTACACCAACCACTCGAAATTTATGTGAACCAATTTTAACATATTTATCAATGGGGTCTTCATCTGGGAATAGCGCATCAGCCACATCCCCACCAATGACCATTACCCGAGCACCCGATCGATTTTCTCCGTCAGTAAAATATCGCCCTGTTATCACGTCTGCCGATTCGTTTGTTGCCATATATTCCGGCGTGGTCCCAAAAAATCGAGTATCAATTCGTTTGTCGCCTCGAATAATACTCCCCCCCCGCTCTGCCATTGGCGCAACCGCCGCAACAAATTGAGATTTCTCCCGAAGTTGTTCCACATAATTTTCTTTAATGCGAGGACGATTTCTCAACTCCCACCAATCCATATCACCACCAAACCAATCCATTCGACTAATAATCAAAACATCCCGGCTAAGGAAAGACATACTTTTTTCAAAGGTGCGATCTAATCCAGAAATAAGGGTGCCCATTAATGTCACCGATAAAACACCAATTACAATACCAAGGGCGGTTAAAATTGAACGAGATTTATTCCCGAAGATTGAACCCAGAGAAATGCGCAAATTCTCCCAAAAAAGTGAAATCAAGCCACTACTCGTTTTCTTTTTTTTGTTTGACGATCTTCTTTGATCTTACCATCAAAAAGGTTAATGGTTCTATCCGCATGTTCTGCAATATATTCTTCGTGGGTCACCAAAATAATCGTATTCCCCGCATGGTGGAGTTTGTCCAAAATTTTCATAATTTCAATACCACTTTTAGAATCCAAGTTCCCAGTAGGTTCATCTGCTAAAATAATAGATGGATCATTCACCAAGGCCCGGGCAATGGCAACCCGTTGACGCTGTCCACCTGAAAGTTCATTGGGCTTATGATGCATTCGCTCTTCTAATCCTACGGCAATGAGCGCTTTCTTGGCTTTTTCGATTCTGTCATTCTTAGTCATATTTGCATAAATTAATGGGACTTCTACATTTCGAAGGGCAGTGGCTTTTGGAAGTAAATTAAATGTTTGAAATACGAATCCAATTTTTCGATTCCGAATAGATGCCAATTGGTTATCATCCATCTCATGGACCAGTTCACCTTCAAATTCGTAGATACCTTCAGAGGGCGTATCCAAACAGCCAATCATATTCATGAGGGTAGATTTTCCGGAACCGGAGGGGCCCATGATTGAAATATATTCATTTTGCAAAATAGTGAGATCAACACCATCCAGGGCGCGAACTACCTCCCCACCCACATCATAATGGCGTTTAATCTCTTTTAATGAAATTAGATCAGCCATAATTATTGCTTTGAATCTGAATCTTCGGATTCACTTTTAGAGCCACCAATTTGAATCTTAAATCCTTTTTTCTTATCGTCACCATCTTTATCTGTGGTTACCGCCTTATTATGTGCCAAATCTTTACTAATCGCACGATAAGAACCAGTGACAACCTCATCCCCAACGGAAAGGCCATTCAAGACTTCATAATGGGTTTCAGAAGAAATCCCCACCTTCACAGGACGGATATGAACTACTTTTCCATCTTTGGGTGCTTTTTTCTTTTTACCTTTTTTGTCATCCAATTCAGATAATTTTCCATCTCGAAGGACGCCGCCAGGTTTATCGGAAACTATAAATACCAGTTCTTCCATTTTCTTCGCTTTTGGTTTTTTGGTACCATCTTTTTTATCTGAGCCTTTTCCTTTCCCAAAAGTCGTTTTTTCAGAACCTTCTGGACGAACGGTCAAGCTCTGGATTGGTATGGCCAACACATTATCTTTTTTATCCGTTATAATATTGGCGGTGGCACTCATACCGGGACGAATCCCGTCCGGAACTTGTATCATCCGAATTTTGACTTCAAAATTGGTTACCTGCTCTGCAGACCCCACAGATGATGTACGAGCCATATGAGCGATTTCACTCACAATACCATAAAAAATCGTATCTTGAAACGCATCAATTTCAATTTCTGTTGTGTCCCCTTGGGAGACTGAAACAACATCATTTTCATTCACATCAACGATGACTTCCATTCTATTCAAGTCGGCGATAATCATGAGCACTTCAGCTTGGAACATGCCCCCCACGGCCATTTCGCCCACTTCTTTGTTGACTGCTGTAACAATCCCATCTTGAGGTGACACAATCCGTGCTTTGTTCAAATCATCTTCTCTCGATTCAAGGCTGGCTTTTGCCTGGGCAAGGGAACTGTTAGCTATTTCGTAAGATGCTTGGATCGCCTCCAATTCCTGATCTGATGCTAAATTTTGTTCGTACATGGATTCTACACGTTTCTTACTGGCCAATTCTTGCTTTAACCGTGCTTTTGCAGATCGGACAGAAGATGCAGACGAATTATAATTGGACAATAATTGTTTCCGATCCAGCGTAATTAAATGCTGACCTTTTTTTATATGGTCACCTTCCTCCACCGTAATCGAATCAATCCACGCCGATGAAGTGGCACTGATTTTTACTTCTGTTTCCGGCTTGATCTTTCCACTTGCATTCACTTTATGAATGATTGTTTGTCGAATAATTTTTCCCGTTTCCACTTTGATAACGTCATCATCTTTTTTACCCAGACTTGCTGCAATCAGTATGACGAGTAATACGGCGCCGCCGCCAAAGATGAGCCATTTTTTCTTTTTAGTTAATTTTTTCTTAGCCACTGTTTTCTCCTCTAATTTATTTATTTGTATCCAGTGTTCCCAATAGGGCTTTTAAATTTGCTTGTTCAATATAAGCGTCATATTTTGAACGAATCAGAGATGACCTCGCCCGTACTACCGAAACCTGCGCATCCAACACTTCTAAAATAATTGTGGATCCTTGGGTATATCTCACCTGCGCCAGTTTTAAATCTTCCTCTGCAGAAATGAGAACAGTTTCATTGATTGGGATAATTTCCTGGTAATTATTCAATTGATCAACCATACTTTGCAATTGGACGGATAGATCTTGTAGTTGGGTCAAATATTCCGATTCTTGTTTATCCACAGCAATCTTCGCCTGTTGAATTCGAGTGCTGATACTATTTCCTGAAAATATTGGAACAGAAATGGACACTCCCGTATTCATTCGTTTTTGATCATTAAAACTGTTGGTAATTGCATCTCCAATATTTTCTGCACTACCTGAATAACTGGCATTTGCACTAATGGTAGGCAAACGAGATCCTTTGGCAATTTTTGCACTAAGTTCTGCGCTTGTGATTTGATATTGCTTCGCTTTAACGCTTGGATTAAATTTTTGAATCAGTTCAAATCCAGTATCAAATTCAGGAATGATTTCCAATGGCGTTTCCACTTCTTCGACAGAAAAATCTCGATCTGTCCCTATTAACCCCATGGAATTTTTCAAGGTACGGTATGCATTTTGGAGGATTGCATCATTATTGATTACATCTACTCTCGACTGACCAAACCGTACTTCTGCTTTTAATAGATCTGTTTTTTTCGCTGAACCTAATTCATATTTTTGTTCTGCCAATGCTAACTGCTGTTGTGAACTCATGAGATTAGATCGAGCGACATCGAGTAACTGCGAAGCCTTGAGATAATTGAAATAGGCTGAATGTACGTTTCGAATAATATTGGTGATCACCTGACGGTCAAACTGTTCTGCGATACGAAAACTGTTTTTAGCCTGACGTATGGTATTCCACCACACACCACCATCATAAATATTCTGCGAAAGAGAAATACTGGAAGATGAGCTTGTTAGCCTGCTAATCTTGTCTAAGGTAATTTCTCCGGTGGTTTCATTATAACCTCCGGTCTGTACAGGAAACCGAGACTCGCTCATGTTTCCCGAAAATCGGAGTGAGGGCAAAATCCTACTGTAAGAGCCTTTAACACCTTGTCTGGATGATTGTAAATCCAATGCCGATGTTTTCAACGCTTCCTTGTTCTCTATAGCAATTTCAATCACTTCCCCCAGAGAATAGGATTGACTGATCCCAATAGTAAAAGGGATCAAAAATAATAGTCGTTTAATAATGGTTAAGTCCTTTCTTATCCAAACATGCCTGAAACAGCTGCGCCAATTCCCGCAAATACGACCAAACCAAATATCCATAAACCTGTCATAACGGTTAATGATGTTTTGGTCGTTTTATTATAAATAATACCAATCCCAACAGCCATGAGGAATACACGCCAGAAAGCAAAGATATCCAAACCTGCAAGAAAACTGTTAATGAAATCTCCCTGTTCACCAATTCCCAAGGCACCCAATCCCGTAAAAATCATCATATTGTCAGAAAGATACTGAATAGGTGTTTTGATGATATATTCAATAACCGATGGCATATAAGCAAATGCACTTAATGTAAATATTTGACCAAATTTTCCCCCGCCCCCTAAAAATAAATTTGCAGTCAGCATGGAAAACAAAGACCAAAAGGCGATTCGCATGGGCCAAGAAATTGCCATACTTACATAAGTAAAAATGGCGCTCATACCTGCTCCTGAATAAACCCTATCGTATTGGTTTGAAAGTATTTCATCTTTTTGCTCTTCAGAAATCTGCGCATTCCCTTCGATGCTTTTTTCAATTTGTTCCCATTGCATATCTGCAATTAAATCCTGAAGCACAAACCCGGAAACCACTGCCAAACCCATGAGTAAGACAATGGGCATTAAGGCTTGTTTCAAATTAAATTCTTTAACGATGATTTCAAATGTTTCACCGGGTGCAGTGATGGCATTAATCATTGTTCCAAACATTATATTCTCCTACCTCTATTATGATAAAATATCTAAGACCTGCCTACGCCTTGGACTCAAAAATGTTTCTTTGGTTGTCAATTATTTTTATTTTTTTCATCAGCTTCATATTCCAGAATATCCCCCGGTTGACAACTCAATTTTTCACATATTTTTTCTAACGTTGTAAATCGTATTGCTTTGGCTTTTTCCGTTTTAAGGATGGACAAATTCGCTTGGGTGATGCCGACCTGTTCCGCAAGCTCTCCTAGCGAAATTTTCCGCCGGGCCATCATTACGTCTAAATTAATACGGATGCCCATTAAACCGTGAGCTCCTGCTCTTCTTTCATTTCTGCCCCAATACGAAATGCTTCACCAATTACAATAATGATCATTGCCACCAATAGAAGACTTAAACTTAAATTAAAGGATGATTCGGGAATAATCGAATCGAATGAAAGTTTTGGCGTAATAAATATATTGAGCAAGATATCATGAAAAAATTCAAAAATACCGATTATGAGTATAGAAAGGCCGATCCATAGCAACCTGTTTCCATTGTTGATATTAAAAGGATCACCCTTCGCAACAGATCTTACCAGTTGCCGTAATAATAATAATATCCAAATGATAAACCCAAAAATACTAAATCTTATCAGTTTTACTGGAATCAATAACCATTCCGGCATGGGAGATTCGATAAGAGCCAATGCTTTTGCTTTTGTAATCTTAACAGGAAGCTCCCTACCTGAAAACTCTGCCACACCTTCTTCTTCTACATTAAAATGAACTGGGTAGAGTAATTTTGTTGTCTGATCTGTAATTCCGAATACAGGGCCAGCTAACAACATCAAAAATCGATAAGCAATATATAGTGCCAACAATGCGGTGATTGCTGTAATTAACCAGTCTGTAATTTTAACAAATAAATGAACGCGATGCTCTGACATAGCCCTAATCCTTTAATTAACGGGGCCGATATTATAACTTATAGCTTATTAATATCAATAAATATTTATTGTTTTTCGATATATTATTGAACTACGAACTTACCGCCAGTACGCTTCATTGGATATAGCTTATAAGTCTCATTAAAATAATCGAGATTGGATCCAATCGCATTTAATATACCATTCGGTAACTTTTCATGATCAACAACAATAAATGGTAATATATTATATTCTCCAGAGGTAAAAGTAGAACCATCAAGAGGATATCCAATTCTCCAGTGATCGGTGGGCTTCATAATGCCACCTCTCATAATTTTAGCCTCATCTATATCAATAATTTTTATCATTTCATTGGTTTTAGAATTTAATACGAGTAATCCTGTATGGATTGTGGTATCTCTTCTTACGATTCTTTTTGAATAAATAAACACATTACTTACATCAGGCCTCAAAAATATATCGAAAAGCAATACAGGTTGCATATTATCACCTTCTTCACCCTCTAATTTTTGGGAAATAATAGTTTCTAATTCAAATAGACGGGATAAGTATATTGTTTGATATAGTTCGCCTTGACTCGAAATAGTTTGGATATCAGGGACAACTTGCCCACGGGAAAATTGGATTTCAATTTGAGATAATTCATAATTTCCCATGAAAAAATATAGCATATAACCACCATCCACTATACCTCCATCATTGGGGTCACTTATGGCTGGCAACTTAAGTGTAAACTTCCCTTCTTCATCTGTAATCGCTTTGCTTTCCATGCCCTCTAACCAAACAAAGGTCCCATCATAAGAATCGGATTTATTCAATATAACTTTTCCAGAGATTGATCTTTCAGGAATTGTATCTTCCCCAAAAAATGGATTATAATCACAAGATGCCATTATAAATATTCCGATTAAAAGTGGCCAAAATCTCTTCATTATATCGCCAGGTTAAAAGTAATATATTTACGAGTATCCCTTAAAAGAAGACCATCCAGTGTTGTGTCATTTTTCTTTAGATTTCTCCCGGAATAACTCAACTGCCCCTTAAGGGGGCCGGCTTTGATATTGAACACAACACTCACATCATAGTTAGAATAGGACGGTAATTCAATTTCATTAAAGCCACTATTGGGTAATCGAATCCATCCGATTTGTTCACTTTCGCTAAACCACCGGTAATTTATTGAAATAAATTTCCAATTCCCGCTGACTGATCCGGTCAATTTTGATGCAGATTTAAATGGAAATGCACTTAAATCAGATACATTATTTTTTAAAAATCCAGCCTCCGCAACCATGTGGCCATTATAAAGTTTCAATTTAACATTTCCTTCAAATCCCATCATATCTGCAATGCCAATATTTTCATAATATCCGATAGGCATCCCCAATAAATAAGTTAATCGTAATTTATCCATATAATCGTTGCGGAAAAAACTTCCCTGGAATTCAATTTGATCCACGTCTTTAATGCCTTGCGGCTGAGTGATAATACTGACACCAATTTCTAATGACTTCATTTTTTCAGGTTTGAGAGAAGTGACCTCATCGGAGCGAATATCAGTTAAACTAATTTGGTGCTGCAGCGTTGGAAATTTTACATTTGTTCCGGTGGTGACCCAAAACCCCATCGCCTGGTTTTGTTGACGTTTGGATGCAATGGTTGATAGTTTTAGAATGGAGTGTTTCCAATCATTATCGCCAAAATTTAAAAATACTTTTTCGTCATTCTCTTCTTCATGATCACTGCGAAAAATCAATTTTGATTTACGGTCTTTCACCTGGTCTTGTCTGAAACTGACATCAAGATCCGTCATCCAGCGCCCCACATCATCCCCTTTTGAATGAAGTTTTATCACGCTGGCAATTCCCAATTGACTCCGGTTTAAATCAGCACCTTTAAGCCCAATTTGGGTAATATTGCTCATGATTCGGTCATCCCAAAACTTTAAAAAAGATTCTTCCATCTGTACGCTAAACATGAGTTCTAATCGATTCAAATTGATATATTTTCTGGATTCGAATTTTTGGGCATTATGATCCAAATTCCGAAGAATCATACCCGACAAATTGTTTAAACTTTGAACTTCTTTTAGGTTGTGATTTCCATATCCAAATTCCACTTCACCCAATGACCCCAAACTACCGCTATATCGCATACCCACTAATTGATTGGTGGAATTAATTGTATTATTGTCTCTGCTATTTTCGAATGACTGCTTATCCTCTGTCAGGTTCATGTCAAAATCGCCATAGAGCCAATGATGTTTAAACTTTTGATTAATATCGGCTGATTTATGGGTTAAAGATGAAAGTAATCCGCTATTTTCTATTTTACCATCTTCAAATAAACGACGGTATGTCCCTCGTTTTTGACTCAATGAAATAAATGTTTCATCAACATTAACTTGCCCATTTAAATTCCAAAATCCCGATTGATAACTACCGAATTGCTGGGAAAATTTTACCCACTTATCCTTTGCATTTTTCGGAACAATATTCACTACGCCGGAAAAAGCATCGGGCCCATATAAGACGGAATGGCCACCCTTTACAATTTCAATCTGTTCAACATTTTGCATATCAATTAAAGATAAATCAAACACATTATCAAAAGATCGATTCAGACGAAATCCATTATAAAGTATCAAAACATCATCCGCATTCCCACTACGGATTGATATGGTTTTTCTTCCGCTGAGAGATTCTTCTACTTGGACACTTTGGTCCGTAGCTAATAGGTCCCCCACATCGGTAAACCCGCGGAGTTCAAATGCGTCAGACTGGATGATAGAAACGGTTTGGGGAAGATCTTTTTCTATGGTTGGTTTACGCTTATCCGCAGATGTTTCGATTGTCTCAAATTGAAGTATCCGTGGCTTCATCAGTACATTGGGTGCTTTGGATAGAAGATCTATTCTGATAAACAATTCTTCATAACCAATATGCTGAAATTTTACAATTTGATCGGCTTCGAAAGGGGATACATCCAGCATATAATTTCCGAATTTGTCACTGGATACACCATAATCTGAATTTTCAACAGTTATATTCACTCCGTTAAGGAGTGCTTGGGTTATTTTATCCTTTATTGATCCAGTGATTTCCTGTCCAAATCCAATTCCAATAAAAAGAAATAGTTTAAAATAATAAGTTTTATTCATCATCCCCTTCCTGCAGGTCATTAGTATTATCAGATATAATACGATCTTTTATCCCCATAAAATACGCAAAGGCATCCTCATAGGTATTATCAATTTTTTCATCTAGAATTGCATCTTCGATGGCTTTTTTTATTTGCCCAACCACACGGCCTTCTTTCAATCCGCATTCGGCCATGATTTCTTCCCCCCGGACGGGTGATTGAAACGCCTTGAGAGAATCCCGCTCATTGACATCCTTCATCTTGGTTTCGACCCGTTCAAAATTCCCCATATACTTTTTAATTCTGCGGGGATTCTTTGTGGTAATATCGGCGCGACAGAGGGTAAGCAAATCATCCAGGTCATCTCCTGCAGCAACCATGACCCTCCGAATAGCGGAATCGGTAATTTCTTTTTTTGCCAGCGCAATGGGGCGCAAATGAAGTAGTGTGAGCTTTTTTAAATAATCCTTCAATTCGTTGGACAGTTTCATTCGTTTTGCCACTTTATTCAACATCCGCTCACCCACAGCGTCGTGGCCATGAAATGTGTACCCTTTACGCTTATCAATCCGTCGTGTATTTGGTTTCGCAATATCGTGGACAAGGGCCGCAAACCGCAGTTCCATCTTATCTGAAAGCTCGGCCCCATTATCCACTACTTGCATGGTATGCTGGAATATATCTTTATGGTGCCATTCCCCCGTTTGATCCATACCAACCATGACATGAATCTCTGGGAAAATAAATTCCATTAAACCCACTTTTTGCAAGATATTTAACCCAACCGATGGTTTGGGTGTAGATAATATTTTGATGAATTCAGTTGTAATTCTTTCTTGAGAAACTATTTTTATCCGTTTTGCCTGCCGCTTCATAGATTCAAAGCATTGGTTTTCAATTCTTAGCCCAAGGCCCGATGCAAAATAAGCAGCACGCATCATTCGCAAGGGATCTTCTGAAAATGTTTCATCCGGATCCAGCGGTGTTACCAATTGCTTCGCCATTAAATCTTTCACGCCATTATGAGGATCGTGAAGATCGCCAAATTGATCGGGGAGTAAACTCATGGCCATGGCATTCACTGTAAAATCCCGTCTTAACAGATCACCCTTCAAATCAGTATAAACAATCTCTTTTGGCTTTCTGGAATCATCATTATAGGATTCTTCCCTAGCAGCGGCCACTTCAATCGGTATGGGTCGGGAAGGAATATGAGCCGTTGAAAACTTAGGGAATGGAATGACTTTTTTGATCCCCATTTTTTTAGCTATCAAATTCGCAAATTCGATTCCGTCGCCAACGACCATAAGGTCAATCTCTTTCAATTTTCGATTCAGGAATAAATCGCGGACAACACCCCCAACCACATACACTTCTTTTTTGTGTGCTACAGCAATTTTTCCTATTTTTTCAAGGATCAATTTTGGTCCCGGTTGGGAATCCAGTAAATGTTGAATGTTTGCCATCATTAAAATTAATACAATTTTGGTAGAGACGTAGCATACCGAAGTTTTGTTACGGTGCTGAAATTTTATCCACCCTTTTTTCCTTCGATAAATCACCCTATTTTCCAGCCATGAGAATTCTAATCTCACTCATAATCTCTTCCACTATGGCCTTTTCTCAATTCGGAAAAGTAGATATCACCATTGATGACCGCCTCCTTCGGGCCAGTGAAAGGCAGGAGGTATCTTCTCTTAAAGATGAAGTGGCTCGATTTTTCTCCGGACGAATCTGGCATGAAGATTACCAAGGTCTCAATATTCCTTTGCATATTTCCCTCGTATTCCAGGGTGTGGCCCAGAAAGGGGGCCTCAAAACATTTCACGCCCAAATCCTCATTTCTGATGGTATGGACCTTCGTTATTTTGATAAATCCGTTCAATTTTATTATAATTCTGGCGGATCGATACAATATGATCCTGTTATTTTTGATCCTTTGGGAAGTTTTTTGGCTTATTATGCCTATACCATGTTGGCCGGATATATGGATACGTATAATTTTTATGGAGGAAATCATGCTTATGAACAAGCACGTGAAATCGCGCTACGGGGAATGGCATCTGATTTTCCCAAAGGATGGTCTGCCCGCGTACAGTTATTAAAAGAAATCACAGGAAATAAGGGGCTCCGAGAAGCGCGGTTTGCTTACTATGTGGCTATGGATTTATTCGATCAGGGCAAACCGGATGCAGCGTTAAAGGAATTCAACTATATGATGGATGGACTGAAAAAGGTAGTCTATGGTTTTCCCGTCGGTCGGATGCAATATTTTCTAAAAGCACACGCCAAGGATATCGCCCATAAATTGACCATTTTAGGACAGGAAGAGTCCCTGCGGTATCTGGCTGACATCGATCAGGAAAATAAATATATATATCTAAGAGATATCAAAAAATAGATTCAGCTTTACTCTTTAACAATCTCCGCTGATCGTTTTTTCCGGCGGATGTAATAGTCGAATACCACACTACCCCAATATAACCAGGGTAGAACCTTTTTATCTTTTACTACCCGAATCAGTTTTACGAGTCGTCGTCGTTTCCAAATAATATGAGGATGAGAGACAAGCCAAAATAGTGATTGAATAATACCGAAAAAATGGTTCATATCCAGACGAACCAAGGAATAGACTAATGCTATACACTCCAACGCCAACCGGATGGGTGTTATATATAGAGTCAAAGGCAAACTATAATTGGACAAAACCATTAGGAGTGAATTGCGGTGGTTTAAATATTGTTTCTGCCTAGAGAACATAGGCAGGGTTACGGCATTTTTATGGTACACCACAGAACTGGGAATAGCCCATGATTCCTTCCCCATAAGGCGGAACTTCCAGCATAAATCAATTTCTTCTTGATGAGCAAAAAAAGTTTCATCAAATCCACCGGCTGTTTCAAAATCGGACGTCCGAACCATGATAGCTGTACCACTGGCCCAAAAGATTGGACGCATCCGATCGTATTGCCCCTCATCTTTTTCCCGTTCAAAAAATACGCGTCCTCGCGCAAAAGGAAATCCTAAAATATCTAGCCAACCGCCAGCACCGCCAGCATAATCAAATTTGGATCGGTCATAATAATTTAGAATTTTGGGCTGAACCGCCGATACATTCTGATTAAGATTCATGAAGTCAACCAAGCTATCCAGCCAGTTTTTTTCTTGAACTGTATCATTATTCAGAAAAACAAGGTAGTCACCCGATGCAACTTTCGCTCCGCGATTGCACCCGCCGGCATAACCATAGTTTTGGTTATTTTCGATCAATTTTATTTGGGGGAAATTCAGGCTCACCCAGTCAGGACTGCCATCGGTGGAGGCATTATCCACTACAATAATTTCGAAGTTAGAATATTCTGTTTGCGCCAGTGAATCTAAACATTCTGATAAAACATCAATACCATTCCAATGAGGAATAATTAACGATATTTTTGGGTTAGACATTATGAGGAGGATATTAAGAAAAAATAAATAAAGAAAAAGGGAATTTTATCACACCAGACATACTTTCACTTTATTCCTTTTTACTTTTTACTTCTTCCTTTTTCAGTTCTTCCATCAATTTTTGGGCGACCGGATCGTTGGGGTTTTTATCCAGCCAGTCAGCTAAGACTGCTTCAGCTTTGGGTTCCATATCCAATTTTTTATAGGTAAAAACAAGAGAGGAAACAATTTGAGTGAAACTCTGCTGCCATGCATCCATTTCTTTCTGAGATGCACGGCGATCGCCATTTTCAATATCTTTAAAATCATTATATAAATCTTCAAAAATAGTGCGACCCATTTCAAATGAATCCAATTGCGAAATATATACTTGACCATAATCTAATCGGTCTCGAGTATTTAAATCCTCTCTATTAACTAGATTGCCTAAAATTCGTCTTAATTCATCCTTGTTCCCCAATTCACCAAAAAGGCGTCCAACCTGATAATACAAATCTTTAGAATCGTACCGAATGGTTTTTTCAGGAATATTGTCCTGCATTTTCATTAGCACTTCCAATGCTTTGCCACGGTGAATTTCTGACTGTTGCTTGTCGGAACTGTCATGATCCTTAAATGCCATATAATGGAATGCGGCTAATTGCATATATGCGCTACGAAGATTTTGAAGCAGGCGGATATTGGTAGTAGGAAAATAAAAAACATCTTCTCTACCCAAATTTCTGAATAGGTATCCTGGTTTATAACTCTTGGACCAAATTTCATCTTCGACTTCATTCCAATCATTTGCTTCTAAATCCTGTTCCCAAATTTCAGAACCATAGCCGGACATAAGGTTGGTCCACATTCTATTTTCATTAATCGGATTCCTCCCATCCACATTATGAGGTCTTAATCGATAAACCAATCCTTCCATTTCCAAAAATGGTTCCAATCCAAGCCGGTTTGAAGCAGGCACAGTTACGGCAAAATAAATAGGGTATCTCCATTGAGCATCGCTGATAATTTTTAATATCATCATATCTTTCACCATAAGAGCGGCACCAGCAAAAGTGGGATTCACTTTCCATTGAATAAATCCATTTTTATTTTTATCTGACTTCGGTGCTGGAATTTGCACATTCCGAGCCTTCCATGGTTGTAATCCTGAAGCCACATCCATCACCTGAGTATTCGACATATTAATAAACCGTTCCATTTCACGGCCTTCCAGACCTACCCGTCCCCTTCGGGAATCCCTAAGTTGACGAATATACCATTCTGTATTTAAGAGACTGAGATTGGCGATGGTAACATCCGTCCGCACCCCTTCCACTTCTTGCAAATACCAGAGGGGAAATGTGTCATTATCACCATTCGTAAATAATATGGCGTTTGGTTCACAGGATTGTAAAATATTGTAGCTATAATCCCAAGCCAATCGGTTATCAGAACGATCATGTTCATGGTAATTGGCTTTTAGCATCATGCCAGGCATCAGCACAAGTAATAGAGCCATTGCGCCAATGACTGCATTATTAGACACGGATCTATCTTTAAGTAATTTCTGGAGTTTGTCCCCCATTGCTGCAACTGCAATGCTGATCCAAATGGAAAATGCAAAGAAGCTCCCTACATAAGAATAGTCTCGTTCCCGAGGTTGGGGATTATCCTGATTCACAAAAATTATAATTGCAAGCCCCATCATAAGAAATAAACTGAATACGGAAAATGCTTGTGCTCGATCTCGCTGAAAATGGTAAAACATGCCCCATAAACCAAATAGAAATGCCAGAGGAAAACCGAACTGGAACCAATCTACCCCATCTTCTTTAGTATTGGCGCCATAAGCAGTTACCCAATCATCAGTACTGGGGCCTCGTCCGGCGAATTGCCATAAAAAGTATCGCCAATACATTTTTTTTACTTGGTAACTCCAAAAATAACCCCACTGCTTATCCATCCGATACGTTTTATATTTTCGTTCCTGACCGGAGGAATATTCACGACCGCCCTTAGCAGGCCGTCCCACAACTTCGTGTTTGGCCGGTAACCCTGTAAATCGACGTGGGAATTGGGTCATTTGGCCATATTGTTCCCGTTCCATATAAGCAATGGCTCGGGGTACCGTAGAAGGATCATTTTCATTAATTGCAGGCTGTTGACCTGAGCGAATAAAAATGGTTGCATAACTAGAGTATCCAACTAAAATGAGTACAATAGATGTGAGGGCCAATGCATATCTGAATTGTTTATTGATAATGGTGAAAATCATTCCACCCACAATAATCAAAATAAGAACTACAACCAGATTCAACCCAATGGCATTCACCAACTTTGACATACCATTGATAATTCCTGAATTAATGATCAAAAATATCAGACCGGTTATGACTGCCGTAGCCAGGAAACCTTTATAGGAAAATTCGTATTTTCGAAAATAAATAATCAATGCAATAAATGGGAGCGCCAAAAGATTCAACAAATGAATTCCGGTGGCTAAACCAATCATATAGGCAATAATGAGGATGTATCGTTCATTTCCTTTTTCATCAGCCCGTTCTTGCCAGTGGAGAATCAACCAAACTACAATGGCCGTAAAAAATGTAGAAAACCCATATACTTCTGCCTCCACTGCATTGAACCAATGAGAGTCCGTAAATGCAAATGTGAGTGCGCCCACAAAAGAACCGCCAAATGTAACAATGGCATCCATGGCGGATTCAATTTTACCTCGATAGTTCGTAATGAGTTTTACGGTTGAAAGATAGAGATACATGATGGCCAATGCACTGACCACAGGTGAAATCAAGTTGATCCGGAAGGCAATATCCGGGTTGAAAGGAATCATGGAAAAAACACGGCCGATGATTAAATACAAGGGACTTCCCGGTGGATGAGGTACACCTAAAATAAATGAAGTGGCAATAAATTCGCCCGAATCCCAGTATGGTACTGTGTCTGCCATGGTTAAAAGGTAAACTATAAAGGATAGCGCCAAGGCTATCCCGGCAAACATGCGATTGAGTTTTATATAATCAGAATGAATCAAATTTTAATCTTTTTTCTTTTTTTAGTCGTCTTTTTAGCCTTCTTTTTCACCTTGGGCTTTTCTTTAACTTCAGGATTTTCTGTCTTCTTTTCGGCTGACTTTTCAAGATCACCAGATTCTGTTGATCCTGCACCCGTGGGTTCCCCTGAACCCTCTGTGGCCCCTGCCCCCTTCTTTTGTTCATCGATGAAATTGAGTTTTAGTTCACTCAAGCTATGGATAATATATTGTTCTTCCCATTCACTGAGGTTTCCCTTCATTTTCGTCTGAAGCATATCCAGTAAGTCGATATAATAGGTAGCCTGTTCCAGGTTTCGTTCTAAAGTATCGGTAACAGGATTTTTAACTTTCCCCAGAGATATCCATGCGCTTTGCACGAATGTATTCACCAGGTGGATAAATAATTGATCTTCTTTTTTTATTTGTTCTTTGGCCATGATTCTCCTCTTGAGTGGCTTGTATTCAATTTGAATAAAAATGTTTCAAAAATAGCCGAGGAAAGTACATCATATCTAATGATAAATAGAAGATTCAATAATGAATTATGAAATATTCGCTTGTTCCAGTTTATCCTGGTAATCTGCCATAAATCGAGTACGAATGTGTTCATGGGCCGGTTGATTTAAATTTGGATCAACTTTCACCAATTCAAAAGCGGCTTGTCTTGCTTTTCTTAAAATGGGACCATCCGTTACCATATCTGCAATTTTATATTTTAAGAAACCACTTTGGCGAATTCCGAAAAATTCTCCCGGTCCCCGAATTTTCAAATCTTCGTCAGAAATCACAAAACCATCATTGGTGGATTCCATGATTCTCAGGCGTTTTTTCGAATTGTCAGTGAAATTCCTGCGAACGAGAATGCAGTAACTTTTTTCACTCCCCCGTCCCACTCGACCCCTTAGCTGATGGAGTTGGGTGAGACCGAACCGATCCGCATGTTCAATGAGCATTACTGTGGCATTAGGAATGTCAATCCCCACTTCGATCACTGTAGTAGAGATTAGTATGTGAATTTCATTTTGGGCGTATGCATCCATGACCCCATCTTTTTCTTCCTTTTTCATTCGACCGTGGATTAGCCCAACTTTTAATTTCGGGAATATTTTTTCTGAAAGATTAGCATGCATTTCTACTGCAGCGGCTAAATCGGATTTTTCTGTTTCTTCTACCAATGGATAGACCACCATACACTGACGGCCGGCAGCTACTTCCGCCTTCATAAAATCGTATACTTTTTTGAGTCGTTGCTCATCCACAACTTTGGTCACAACTGGAATACGGTTTTTCGGCATTTCATCAATAATGGATAAATCCATATCACCATGATAGGTAATGGCTAAGGTTCGGGGTATGGGCGTTGCCGTCATGGACAAAAGGTGAGGATTCAACCCTTTCGATGTGAGATCACCCCTTTGCAGAACACCAAACCGATGCTGTTCATCCACAATGGCCAAACCCAATGCATTGAGTTTTACATCTTTCTGAATGAGGGCATGGGTACCGATAATAATATCGATCCGTCCTTCGGCCAATCCATCGAGGATAGCACGTCTTTCTTTGGCCGGTGTACCTCCGACCAAAATGGTGCAGGTCATGTGAGCCGTTTCAGCATGCTTTTTGAATGATTCGTAATGCTGGTGGGCCAGGATCTCTGTCGGCGCCATGACCGCTACCTGCACATTATTCGCCACAGCAATGGCCGTCGCTAAAACAGATACGATGGTTTTACCAGAACCCACATCTCCTTGCAACAGGCGGTTCATGGAAAAAGGTCGAGCCATATCATCCTTGATTTCTTTGATCACTTTTTTCTGGGCATCCGTGAGTTCAAAATCGAGACTGTCAGAAATCAATTTCACTTGAGGGCCGATCTTGTTTAATGCTTTCGTCCCAGTCTGTTGAATGGATGATTTTCGCAATGCCATGAGCATTTGGAGAAAAAAGTGTTCATCAAATTTTAAACGGTGAACTGCCTCATTTAGCACATCTTCCGACTCAGCGAAATGGATATTCCGGAGAGCGTTGTTGAGATGAGCCAAACCATTGGCTTTGCAGAATTCAGAAGAAAAATAGTCGGGAATTTCTTTGAGGGAATCGGAAATTGTTTTAATGAGGCGACGGAGTCCGCGGTTATCCAATCTCGTCTTTTTCAATTCTGCTGGAATGGAATAAAGGGGAATCACCAACCCGGAATTCACGGGATCTTCATCTTCTTTCAGTTTATCATATTCCGGGTGAACGATCTGGAACCCATTGAAAAATTCCACTTTCCCACTCACAGCCAGACGGTCCCCCACCTTGATGGCCTTTTTGATATAATTGGCGCCGTTGAACCATGTGAGTGTCATCATGCCTTTCCCATCAGATAAAATAGCCTGAAAGTATTGGCGACGTTTTCCCCTTCTCATGTCCGCCGCTTTTACTTTGCCAATTATAGTCGCTTCTTTATCTCTTTTTAATTTTGAGATTGGTGTAACAGTAGTACGGTCTAAATGCTTTCGGGGGTAATAATGGAGTAAATCCGAAACAGTATGAACACCGATGGTGGACAAAGCATCCGCCCGGGCCGGGCCGACACCTTTTATGGATTGGAGAGATGTTGAGAGAGATAGAGCCTTTTCAGGCACAACGGGTCAATTCCATTCCTTGCGATAAGTATAGGTCACCGTTTGAGATCCGTTAGCGGGGATGGTGAGGGGAATATGAATGGTGGAGGCATCTTTCTTTCGATAGTTCGCAGAAGCATCTCGAATCACCCAGTCCCCGAAAATATGTTCAATAAGGCGAACTTTTATTTCCGTATTTAATGTATTCGTTACTTCAATACTAATAGACCCTTCTTCACTTTTCTGCTGACGGTCATAATTTAATACTGTTCGTTTCCCCACCACATCAAATGCACGTCCAGAAATAATGGTGGCTGTAGCCCCTTTGGGGACTTGGCGAACTTCATCTTCACCTACAAATTCAACGGCATCATTCGTACCTAACTGGTATAGTTGAATTTTCCCTTGAGGTAGAGGAACACCTAAATTGTTTTTTTCTGTATTAGCAATTTGATATTGGATCGCCAATGGTTCTTCACGCTGATTCCGTTCGTCATTCTCAAATAAATATGTTTTCTGGAATGATACTGTTTTGGGTGCATATAAACGCGTGGTAATGCTTTCTTCTCCATTGAGCCCCATTTTCGCACCCAAATAATAAATATGATAATCCCCTAATTGTTCTTCTGTTGGTCCTGCCTCAGCCTGGGGAGCCATCTTTTTGTACATGACCGCTGGTCTGCGGACAGCACCATTTTGTTTTAGATTCCCCTCCACAAGTTGAAGGGTAAGGTTTGAGAAATCCAAATTACTGTTATTTTTAATATAGGCTTCAGCAATGAATTCTGCACCATTTCCCGATTCATTTAAAATTAGACGGTAAATGGCATCCCAGTCAAATCCCTTAGATAAATAAATTAAACTCCCCCGGGCCGGGCCCATTTTCTTTTTAAATACATTCCATGTAAGAGATGGTTTAAACAAAATATTTTCAAGCTTCCCAGGTGTTGTGATATAATCAACACGATCCCGATTAAAGGAAATAACAGATCGTCTCCGCGTAATGGTAATTATATTGCCACTGAGCTCAACTAGCGTGCCTGTGAGGGCATTTCCATTGATAAACTCTACATCAATGGTCTTGCCTAAATAATCATAGAGATGATCAGAAAAATGAAATACATCTTGATTATACCGCTGTGTTTTTACCGTGGCATTATCAAGGGTCAGGAATGGTGAATCTTTTATGATTCCTCCTGGAAGCATATCCCAGGAAATGGTGGATTCACCATCTTGAACATTCCATGCTACGGGTTGCTTTATCAGAGCAAACCCATCTTTGTAGAGGGTCATGGTGGCATGATTTGATTGACCCATTATGAGAGATAATAGTGTAATTAGTCCGATTGGTTTTTTCATAACAGCATGTCCAGGTTTGCTTTTACCAGTTCATATTCTGCAGTCATATCCTGCATTTTTTTCTTTTCATGTTCAACCACATTTTCCGGTGCGCGGTTGACAAAATTATCATTCGATAGTTTTTTCTCAATACCTTGAAGATGCCCTTCCAACTCATTCAAACGCTTTGAAAGACGGTCATTTTCCTTATCTAAATCTATTAACCCTTTGAGTGGAACAAATAGCTCCATTTTTTGGACCACAGCCGTAGCAGATTGTTCCGGTTTCTCCAGGTTTTGACCTATTGTAATCGCTTCAATCCGGCCGAGTGTTTTAATAATTTCATCAAATGATTCAATTTTTGATTGGTACCCATTCACATTCCGAATGATCAAATCTGCTTTTTTCCCTGGAGGTACATTCATCCTGCTTCGAATGGTACGTACGGCGGTGACAATGTCTTGCAGTAGATCCATGGTAGTGTCGGCAGTATTGTCCTCCATAGATGGATCTCCTTTGAGCCAGGGCGATATTATTAAATCTGAATCAGCATCACTTCGAAAGTGAGCCCATAATTCTTCTGTAATAAATGGTGAATAAGGATGGAGTAACTTCAAAATTCCCTGGATGACATGAACGGCAACTGACCGTGAGATATTTGCCTTTTCAGGATTATCTCCATAAAAACGCGTTTTGGCAATTTCAATATACCAATCACAAAAATCACTCCAGGTAAATTCATAAATTGCTTTCGCCGCTTCATTGAAATGGAACCTATTTAATTGACGATTAACCTTCATGGCTGTTTGATTTAACTGGCTAAGTATCCAACGTTCTGGCATATCTAATTCTACCGAGTCTAAATCTATTTGCGGAAGCTTTCCATCCTCAAGGTTCATTTGAATAAAACGGGAGGCGTTCCATAATTTATTCATGAAATTTCGACCAACCTCAAGACGGGAATTTGAAAAGAGAACATCCAACCCTTGAGGCGCCATGAGCAAAGTACCGAAACGTACTGCATCCGTACCATATTCATTAAATAAATCAAATGGATCGGGAGAATTTCCTAAGGATTTACTGAATTTTTTCCCCGTTTCATCTCTCAATATTGATGTGAAATAGACATCTTTAAATGGGATATCATCCAAAAATTCGTATCCCGACATAATCATTCTGGCCACCCAAAAGAAAATAATATCCGGGCCCGTAACTAATGCATCTGTGGGGAAAAATGTTTTTAAGTTTTGATCCTCCTCAGGCCATGCATGAATTGCAAAAGGCCAGAGCCAGGACGAAGCCCATGTGTCTAAAACATCTTGATCCTGAGTCCAGTTTTCGGGGTCTTCGGGACCATCAACCGATACATGAATTTTCTTCGGATCATCATTGTGATACCAAACCGGTATTTGATGCCCCCACCAAAGTTGGCGACTGATGCACCAATCTTTAATATTTTCCATCCAGTGATTGTAAGTCTTGGTCCAATGAGCGGGGTGAAACTTTATTTTGCCTAAATTCACTGCATCTAAAGCCGGTTTCGCTAATGCGTCCATTTTTAAGTACCACTGTTCAGACATATAAAATTCGATGGGGACATTTCCCCGTTCGGAAAATCCGATGTTATTCGTATAATCTTCGACTTTATCTAAGAATCCTTCTGAATCCAGGTCTCGGACTACTGCATTTCGTCCCTCTTCGCGGGAACAATTCTGGTATTGCTTCGGAACTTTCGAATTCAAAGAAGCATCATCGTTCATTATATTGATAAAGTCTAAGTTGTGACGCTCTCCCATTGCAAAATCATTTGGATCGTGGGCCGGCGTAACTTTAACACATCCCGTCCCAAATTCCGGATCCACATAGGTATCGGCGATAATAGGGATTTCTCTACCAATTAAGGGCAAAGTTACTGTTTTCCCAATTAATGATTGATATCGTTCATCGTCGGGATGAACAGCAACTGCCGTATCTCCCAGCATAGTTTCTGGGCGGGTGGTGGCTACCACCAAATAATCATCCGTGCCCGTGATGGGATATCGGAAATGCCATAGTTTTCCATTCTTTTCCTTATGAATAACTTCTTCGTCACTGATAGCTGATTTTGAAACCGGGCACCAGTTCACCAAACGATGGCCGCGGTAAATAAGTCCTTTTTCATATAATTTAACAAAAGCATTCAATACAGCTTTGGAGTATCCTTCATCCATGGTAAAGCGTTCCCGATCCCAATCGCAAGAGCACCCTAATTTTTTCAATTGATTGATAATGATACCGCCGTACTTTTCTTTCCACGCCCAGGCATGGTCCATAAACGCGTCTCTGGAAAGATCATCTTTGGAAATCCCTTGTTCCTCAAGCATGCTAACCACTTTTGATTCTGTTGCAATGGAGGCATGGTCTGTCCCTGGGATCCAACAAGCATTTTTCCCTTCCATTCGTGCTTTTCGAATTAATACATCCTGGATTGTATTATTCAAAACATGTCCCATGGTGAGCATTCCCGTTACATTCGGGGGAGGGATTACAATTGAATAGGGCTCTTTTTTAGAATGCTCATCTGCGTGGAAATAGCCTTGATCCATCCAGTGTTGATACCACCGGTCTTCAAGTTTTTCCCAATTATATGATTTATCGAGTTGTGGTGTGGTCATAAAAATCTGTCAGCGGTGGATTTGGCATTTTCAAATCCTGACAATAGACTACCTTTCTAGAATTAAACTAAATGCGGTGGTTAGTTTCAATACGTTTTGGTTTGCTTTTACCAAGTTGCCGGAAATAATTCTGCCCAAATTGCGCATGACCTTAAATCCGATAGCAGTATTTTCATCGCAAATCTGGAATAAATCAGATTTGTCCAATCGCACTAATGTGCATGGAGTTTCAGCGCGAACGTTAGCGGTACGCCGGTCGCCATCGTTAAACATGGACATTTCACCAAATTGCGGATTAATATCACTGGGCAACTTCAATATCGCCTTTTCCCGATTATCCGACTCACCCTTATTCATGGATAGAGTCAACGCCTGGTTAATTTCTACAATACCATCTAAGAGGAGATATACACAATCACCCTCATCGCCTTCAGTAATAAATTGTTGGCCCTTATCCATTTCGACTTTCTTGAGTGAATCATGGAATTGACTCAATTCATCATCAGTAAGATCGGCAAATATTTGGAATTTTTTTAATCGTTCATTATTCATAATACCCTCATGGAATGATAATGGCTCGTTCACCTTTGCTAAGGGTGTAGCCATTCCTAGGATTTACCACAACATTGATTTTACTTTCTTCATTAAGAGAGACCCCTCCCTCTTTCAATTTTTTCTCTATAAACGCATCCAAAGCGGATGCATCCGAGGATAAAATAGCACCTATCCCAAGGTTTTCATCTTCGGAATAAACACCAATTAATACAGAACCATCCTTTTGGCGAAAGTGATTAAAAAGATCATCATAGGATTGTCCAAAATAATCGGAAGGAATAGATACCCGTTTAAACCGGAAAGCAGAGTTACTATCCATGAGTTTATCGGCAATTTGGGGAATACCGGGGTCTGTTACATGGGAGGCAATTATATGGGCACTAAAATCATCACCCACAACTACTTCATCTGCATTTGCCCTTTTAATATGGGTTAAGTTTTCCCGATCCAACAAAACGGCAACAACACGAATGACTGGATTAATACTTTTAATAGTGAGTGTGGCAAAAATTGTTTTCTCATCATAAGTCGCCACTTCTGAACCGGTTGTATTGGGGATCACTATGACGGTGTCAACATCATTAATGCTGGCTTTTTCTAATATCTCTACCTGAGTGAAATCACCAGAAACAAAGTGAATTTTCAAAGCATTAAATCGATTTTTTAGTTTTGAAATTTCTTCTTCATTCAATTCATTAACAAGAACGATATCTTTTTTTTCTCCCTTGCTTAATTTCTGAATGGAGTTCAGTAGTCTTTCTCCATTGGGGTTCCAACCGCATAAGATCAAATGATCGGTTAAATTTAACTTTTCCAAACCTTTACCCTCCCGAATTTTTTGAGCGACAAATATGGATGAAATGGTGGCTGTGAATAGTGAAACCAAAGAAATACCAATAAACATAATGAGTACTGCAAAAACACGACCGCCTGGTGTTTCCGGCGAGAAATCGCCATATCCAACGGTCGTCATGGTCACAATCGCCCACCAAAATGGATTATTATCCTTTGAAATTTCTCCAGGTTCTAACCATTGCAAAACAACGCCGCCGATCATCATTGTGATTAAAATCCCGGCGCCAACCTGAAAAAAACTGTTACGAATCAATGTTCTTACCCACAGACGCATTGCTGTAATTTAAATATAGCATGTAGTTGGAATAGGGAAAATTTTCCCAAAAATAAATAATTAAAAAATATTGACTTATATTCATATTGAGCCTTAGCATCAGTTAGGGTGTAAGGTAATAGGAGAGGTAACTTTCGTTTAGTTTAATTCAAGTTATCTATTTTCTAACTCCACCTCGGAAAAAATAATTAACAAACAGGAGGGTTTATGTATAAACCTATGAAATCTAGATTGGCTACAATCTTCTTCCTATTGATTGGAATGTCCACATTCCTCATTGCACAAGAAGGATCTGTATCCGGTCGCGTTACTGACATTGACACTGGTGATCCTCTGGTGGGAGCCAACGTCATTGTTGTGGGCACCAATCTTGGTGCTGCCACTGATGTAAATGGCGAATACGCCATCAGTCGGGTGCCTGCAGGCGCTCAGAGACTAAATGCCAACTACATTGGTTACGCGAGTACATCAATGAATACAGATATTCCAGCTAACGGTAATGCTACAGGAGACTTTAGTATGTCTGTTGCAGCTCTGAACCTCAATGAAATCATTGTAACTGGTACAGGTACTGCTGTTGAGAAATCAAAAGTTGGTAACTCTGTAGGAATTGTGAATATGGATGCACTTGAAGATGCTCCAATCACAAGCTTTTCGGATATTCTTCAGGGACGTGAAAAAGGTGTTGTCATGCTGCCCAATGGCGGTTTGAATGGCGAAGGCGCTTCTATCCGTATCCGTGGTACATCCACCCTCTCCCAATCAAATGAACCTGTGATTTATATTGATGGCGTTCGTTTGGATAATGGATCTGGAGGTGCTGGCCCCGGAGGTAAGCCCTCTCGTTTGGATGAAATTAATCCAGATGCTATTGCCCGTATTGAAATCCTTAAAGGTGCTGCTGCTGCATCACTTTATGGTACACAGGCAGCCAGTGGTGTAATCCAGATTTTTACTAAACAGGGTGCTATTTCAAAACCTCAATTCACAGTTAAAGTTGAAACAGGTTCAAGTGCATATGATAAGTCTCGCTGGAAAGACAATTCCGGTTTTGCCCGGGATCAGGCAACAGCAGATCGTATGGCTGGACTGTTTAGTAAAAGTGGCTTAAAACCTTACGAAGTAATTTCAGTGCCTATGGTTGGTTGGCTCTATGATAGTGGATCTCGCCAAGGTGTCTCCGCCTCTGTGCGTGGTGGTGCACCAGGTGCAACTTATTTCGCAAGTTTGCGCGCCTCGTCTAGCGATGGACCTTACAACGAAAGTGCAACACTATTAGGTAAACCAGTTGGTCCTGCCAACGATAAGCGTGACCAGTTCATGGCCAGTGCTACGTTGAATATTGTTCCGACTGATAAAATGAGAATTCGTTTATCAACTAATTATACTTTCACAGATCATAATACGATCCAAAATAATAATAATATTTATGGAACTACCTCTCTAATCATGATGGGTAAACCTGAACATTCAACTGAGAGTAATGCGTCAGGATCGATGGCATTTGCCTCAGCACGTGAGACTACTCATCGTCAACAGAACAATGAAGGTGATAACACAACCATATCTCTCCAAACCAGTTATAGAGTTATGGATGGGTTAAACGTCTCCGGAACATTCGGAATGAATTCCACCTTAAATAAAAGCACAAACCTGACACCTTTCGGCTATAATGTTGATAACTTTATGTCCTATGCGGTACAGGGTGCCTTGTCTAAAGGAACGATTGACAAGAAAGTCTATTCTGTGGATATTAAAGCGGACTATGCTGGAACAATGGGTGTCATTTCTCATGAATCCGTCTTGGGTTTTCAAACGTTTCAAACGACTAGAAAAGCCATGGACGGTGGAGGACAGCAGTTCCCAGGTCCCGGACTTGAAGTCCTGGGTGCCTTGGGTAGTAGCTCTGCCGGCTCTTCATTCTCTGAAGTGATTGAAGCAGGAATACTAGCCCAGACCAGAATTGGTTACCAAGACTGGTTATATACCACCGTTGGTATTCGAAATGATGCAAACAGTGCCTTTGGTGCTGATTTTACCACCATTACTTATCCCCGTATGAATGTATCCTACATTCCAACCGCTCAAATGGGCCAACTCGGTCCTATGTCTACCTTAAGACTGCGAGCGGCCTGGGGTCAGGCCGGTCAACAGCCTGGTGCTTTTGACCAGTTCACAACCTACCTTCCATGGGCTTCTGAATTTGGTCCAGGGGTTGTTCCTGGTAACGTTGGGAACCCTGCTTTGAAACCTGAAATCTCAACTGAGATTGAATTTGGTGGAGAAGTTGGTCTGTTAAATGATAAGCTTGCATTCGATTTCCAGTACTGGAGTCGTGATGTGGCTGACGCTTTGATTCAGAAACAATACCCAACATCAGGTGGTTTTCGCAGAACACAGGTTTCCAATATCGGTTCACTTGAAGCAAGTGGATGGGAAATTGGTGTTGATGCGTCTGTAATACGCAATTCAAATTACACAGTGGATTTTTATGGTAGTATTTCCTACTTAGAGGAAAAGATCATCACATTGAATGCTCCAGAACAAAAAGTGGGCGGTTCTTACCCCCGCTACCGGAACTTCTTAGCCGAAGGCTGGGCGCCCGGTACATATTTTGGTGCAAAGGGTAGCTGGGAGGTTGACTCAAATCTTAAGTATCCAATCGATTCTGATGGAGATGGAAAAGCTAATACTGAAGCTGAATTGCTTGCTTTTTTCACATCAGGTGGAGCAGGTGTTCGCTCTGGATGGAATCCAGTCATGGCGAGTCCAACACAAGCAGATGTTGATGCTGGTCGCGCTAAAGGTACTGGCGCATTGGACTGGTATTTAGGTAAACCCACACCAGATTATAACGCCAATTTTGGAGCTACAATAAAATTGGGTAAAAACTGGCGTGTCAATTCCATGTTTGAATCCAAATTTGGTAACTATGGTATCACTAACCTAACCGATGCATTCCGTAAATCACACGGTTTGATCGGCCGAAATACACCAGATGCTGCTGATGCAGAGTCTAGGTTAATGAATCCAGCTAATGCTGGACAAGGACGCTTAGATGCTGCTGATGATTGGGTTAGGAAGTATCTTGCTCTGTCACCTTACAGTGGTTTGAATACCATTGAAGATGGTGATTTTACTCGGTGGCGGGAACTCAGTGTTGCCTATGTATTGCCTGTAGAACTTGCTGCACGCTTTGGAGCACGTAGTGTTACCTTATCGTTTGCTGCTCGGAATCTGAAGATTTGGAGCAACTACTCAGGTATTGACCCAGAATTAAATTCAATCAGTCGTTCAGACGGCGGACTCAATGACTTTCAACAGTCTATTGAAGCGTTTGGTGTACCCATCCCCCGCTCCTTGAACTTCAGTATTAAAATCGGATTATAAGGAGGTATGATTATGACTAATAAAATGAAATTGATCAGCCTTTTGGCTGCCTTTGCAATGGTGGGTTGTTCTCTAGAAGTGGATAACCCTAATAGTTTGCTTGAAGCTGATATGAAAACTCCTGCGGCTGCCAGCGCAGTAGCAAACGGCGGATGGAATGCCACCTTGAATGGTATTGGCTATATCATGATAGCTAATGCAGTGGCAACAGATGAAGTTGTCTGGACAGGTTCCAGGGATGCTTGGCGTCAATTGGATAAAGGAGGCATGACCAACGTATATAATGAATTCGTTGATGGTTCTTGGCCCTTTATAACTGAAGGTCGTTGGATGTCAGATAAAGCTGTTTCGGTCCTTGAAGGATTGGGTGCAGAATTGAAAGACAATCAAGATCTTGTTCGAGCTTATTTAACAGCATCAATGGTGCGCATTTACATTGCGGATATGTTTGATGATTTTGTGATGGATTCTGACAAAACAGTTTCAGGAAATCCTACTGGTGCCGCAAATATGAAGAATCTGTATGATGAAGCAACTGCCCTCTTGGGTAAAGCTGCTGCACTTGCAGACGCCGATAACAAAGTTAGAATTGCTGGACTAAAAGCACGAGTTGCCCACGCCAAAGCCGTTTGGGGTAAGGTTAATCCTGTGGATACATCAAGCCCATACGTGAATGCAGGTGCCACAGAAGCAGCGGCTGCATTGGCATTGATGGATGGAGACTACAAATGGAAAATGATATTTAGTCCATCAACAGTCTCTAATGATATGTCATGGCAAATTAATGGCCGTTTGGAAATGGATGTATTGGATTCTCCAAAGCACCCTGAAAAGGGAGGCGATCCAAATCCCAACGACCCTGTTACAGGGACGCCAGATACACGGATTTTGGCCGAAGAAGTTGTCTTCAGGACTAATTGGGGTGGTACAGATTATGCCCCGATTACAATTGTTTCGGCTCGTGAAATGCATTTGATCATTGCTGAAAGTAAAAAAGCAGGTGGTGATAATGCAGGGTGTATCACTGAATTGAATAAGATTCGTGCCATGGATGGTTTAGCTGTCTATACAACTGAAGATGCTGGTGCAGCTCTCCAACATGAACGTCGTGCAAACCTATTTCTTCAGGGTCGTCGTTTGCCGGATATGTACCGTTTTGGTGTAACATCCGTTATGTGGGATGCTGTTGAAAAATCGGCTGCAGGTTCATTTTTCCCAATACCAATTCGGGAAATTCGTGCCAATGAAAACATCACCCAATAAAACCTAAGATTATTGCTTAAACATTAAGTAATAAAAATAATGATAAAAGAAATGGGCTCTAAAAGAGCCCATTTCTTTTTTTGTTCGTATATAAAACACCCTGTAGTTTCTCCCCATGAATAAATTGATAAAGCCCATTGCTGTGATCCTGGTCAATACCATCTTACTGGCGCAGGCAAAAGTTGTCAGCACGTCTCAAAGCCCTGTAAAAGTGGCTTATGCGGGCATTCAGGTAACAAATGTGGATCCTTGGGCTGAAACGGAACTCCAAAATAAATTGAATGCCATATTTGATGGACTTAATCCGGAACAGTTCATACAGTCTAAGGTGGTCCTACAAGTAGCCAAAACGCAGGTTGATTCGTTATTTCTAGATATGGCAGATGCACAATTTCAACGTGTTGCTGATCAAACAGGCGCTCAATATGTTTTCGCAGGCAAATTCAAAAATGTATCTCCAGATGAGAGCCGAATCATGATTCAGGGTGATTTCTACCGTTATAATGCGCAGCTAAAATCCAGCTACCGATATGAAGTATTAAAGTATTATGAACGTATGGGTAGTGAAGCAACCGTAATTCAACATCAGTTGGTTGATACAATCCCCTCAACAGCTAATCCCCCATCCTTTAAACAAGTTGCTATGGTTTTTGGTGCTATCCTGCTTGTGGGTATTCTTTTTATGTCCTTAACGGGAACTGCTGTTTGGTCTGAGGGTGATGGTGGAAATGTTCCACCACCCACAGAAAACTAATGAAAAAATTATTAAAACCATTTTCGGTCTTTTTATCGATAAACATTTTAATCGTCCCACTGGCTGCAGCCACGCCGCAGATCAAATCCCTTAAAATTCATGTGGGATATATTGGAGAAAAATTGGAGAATATGCCCGACGGCTATCAAAACCTGGTTCGCCAAAAAATGCTGGGGCTCATAAATCAAAACTATTATGAATTTCATAACCCCACTGATTTATCGAAAAGTTACAGCAATGCTATTGCAACAGTTTTAGTTCACAATGCCAATTCGTTTAAAGATGATTTGGCGGAACTGTCCAAATCCGCTGATTTAGATTATATTTTTGTCACATCTCTCAGCAATATATCAGAAGATGAAAATCGTGTTATGCTCAAAGGAGAAGTGGAACGCTATAATAGAAAATCCAATGATATCTACCGATATGAGATCCTTTCCTATGCGGAAGATTTGGATCTGCATATTCGAGCCATGAAAACGGAGATGATTGAAACAATCCCCCATAGTATTCATGGTATCAGTCGAAACAGAACATATATTGTATTTGGCATTGTGGTGGTAGTTGCATTTGCCATGAGCCAATCCTTTGGCGGATTAGGCAAGTTTTTACAGAGTGGGGATGGTGATAACAAACCAACGTCACCAACGGGAAACTGATTTAATTCTTTTGAAAAATCCCCACCGTTTCAATATGGGGGGTGTGTGGAAACATATCAACTAAAGTTAGGCGCTTCAGTTCATATCCTTTTTGTAATAAAACTTCTGTATCCCTTGCTTGTGTTGTGGGATTACAAGATATATAAATAATCTTTTTAGCTTCAAATTTTGGTAAATAATCTGTCATAAATTTGTGCATGCCTGCCCGGGGAGGATCCACAACAATGATATCGGGTTTGGGGTATTTTTTCCCCTTACTAAACTTGAAATAATTATCCAAGTTTGCCACATGAAATTTTACATTCCCTATTTGGTTGTTGACTGCATTCCGTGTGGCATCTTCAACGGCCGAAACAATAACTTCAAAGCCATGTACTTCCTTCGCCTTTTGGGCCAAAAATAATGATATAGAACCAGTCCCAGAATAAAGATCATAAACAACTTCCTCGCCGCTTAAATCGGCTCCAGCCAAAGCAGTCTCATATAGTTTTTCTGCCATAACAGTATTGGTTTGAAAAAATGAATTGGCCGATATTTCAAATGAAAGGTTGCCAATTTTTTCTTCTAATACTGGCTTACCATGTAAAAGCAACTCATATTCACCAAATGAAACATCCGCTTTCCGTGTGTTAATATTATTCACTACTGTTGTGATTTGTGGGAAAGCATCAATCAATCCATCCACCATGGGTTTGAGTAAATCAGTATTTTCGTAAGACGTCACAATATTGACCATAATATCGCCTGTGTTGCGCCCAAATCGAAATGCTAAATACCGCAAAAACCCATTATGTGTTCTTTGGTTATAGGGCTTCAGTTTGAAATCCTGTGCAAGAGATTTTGCTTTATTGAGAATGTCATTCCCCAATTCAGGCATGAGATGGCAAGTATTAATATTTAATATTTTATCCCATCGTTTTGGAATATGCATTCCCAATGCAAAATCTCTTTCTGCATCCTCAGACTCACCGTGAAGTACCCATCGTTTATTGGAAAAAGTAAATTCCATTTTATTGCGATAATTAAAAATATCTTCTGCTGGTATCACTTCATCCAATGTAAAATCATCGAGGCCTGCCTGTCGCTGGAATATATTTTCTACCTGTTGTTTTTTCTGAGCAAGCTGTTCAGCATAATCCAGTTGTTGAACTTTACATCCACCGCAAACAGGAAAATGTTCACAAGGAGGGTCTACCACATATTTTGATTCTGAAAGAATTTCCAATGGTCTTGCCTCTCCAAAGCCTTTTCTTTTGCGATATAAAAGAGCGCGAACTTTTTGACCCGGAATGGCATTTTTTACAAAAATGACAAAGTCATCTACCCTGGCAATACCCTTACCGCCATAAGCTAAAGATTCAATGGTTAATTCGAGTTCTTGACCTTTTTTAACTAACGGCTCGGTCATATTATTTCCTAAATTATTTGTTTTATATTTGAGAGAGACTTGTTAGAAAATCGATTTTTAAGAATACAATTCTAAAAAACGAACGAGAATTGTTTTCAAATCTTTAATACCTTTATCGGCATTTTCCATTGTTAATTCATGATTCAACACTTCATCGCTCATTCCTGCAGCCATATTGGTCATAACAGACAGTGCGGCTACTTTCATTCCTGCATGCCGTGCTAATATTACTTCCGGAACAGTGGACATGCCCACTGCATCGGCACCCATCATTTTTGCTGCTTGAATTTCTGCCGGTGTTTCAAAACTGGGACCGCAAAACCAAATATAAATACCTTGGTGAAGTTTAATATTTTCATCATCTGCAATTTTATGGAATCTTGAACGCATATCCGAATTGTACGCGTCAGCCATATCCACAAATCGGTTATTACTTCCTTCGCCAAACAATGGATTTACACCAGTAAAATTGATATGATCTGTTATTGCCATTACGCTTCCCGGCTGGGCTTCTTCCATTAAACTGCCGGCGGCATTGGTCAAAATCAGTGATTCACACCCAAGTCCGGCCAACGTACGAACGGGAATTTTCATGGCATCCACAACGCCCGTTTCGTAATAATGAGCACGTCCTTGAAGAACGGCTATTTCGGTATGATTAATTTTTCCTAAATGAAGTTTTCCCTCATGCCCGGAAACACTTGCATCTGGAAATCCATCTAATACATCATAGGATAATGAAATAGGATTTTCTAAAACATTCACGAAAGATCCTAAGCCAGAACCCAGAATAATCCCAACTGTAGGATTTATTCCTTGGGACTTAGATTGTATATATTCAATTGTTTTACTCATACACCTACCGGATGCCATGTTGTTTTAGTTTCTAACGTATTCAAAATTCGATATGGATCCTGTGTATTTTTGTTGAGCCAATTTTCGTTAGAATAAACAATCGGTCGCTTCACGTTCAAGGCCGCATTTTCCTGAACGAGCTTGATTTCTTCTGATTCATTGCCGCAATACACAATTGCATTCACATCCATGTGAGACGAAAACTGATCTATCAATTCTGATCGATGCCCTGTCAAAATATTCACCACGCCACTGGGCACATCAGACGTATGGAGCACTTCTGCAAATGTAATCGAACACAGTGGATTTTCTTCTGATGCCAATAATACAACCGTATTTCCTCCGGCTATGATGGGTGCAACGATTGAGACCAACCCGATTAAGGATGACTCATTTGGCGTGATGGCTGAAACCACTCCTGTCGGTTCTGGATAGGAAAAATTGAAATAGGGTAATGCGACTGGATTGACCCGGCTGAATATTTGCTGATATTTATCCGCCCAGCCCGCATAGTATATTAATCTGTCAATGGATTGATTGATTTCTTTTTCCGCTACTTTTTTCGAAGAACCTTGTAGGATTAATTCATCCATAAACTGGCTCCGTCTACCTTCCAGCATTTCTCCTATTCTATATAGAATCTGACTGCGATTATAAGCTGTTCTTGATGCCCATCCTTCAAAAGCACTTCGGGCAGCAACCATGGAATTTCTAAAATCTTTTCGTGATCCTCGGCAAATATTCACTTGGGTCGATTGTTTAGGATCGGCCCATTTAATGTAACGTCCCGATTCCGATCTGGGGAATTTTCCACCAATATAGAGCTTATATGTTTTTTTAATATCTTCTCGTCTGCTCATCATTTTTTCTCCCACTATACCAGATTAACATAAGGCATTAATCCTTCTAATCCACCTTCTCGACCTATGCCACTTTCTTTATATCCACCAAATGGTGATGTTGGATCAAATTTATTGAACGTATTTGCCCATAATACACCAGATCGAATAGCTTTGGATACTTGAAATATTTTCGCACCTTTATCCGTCCACACACCACCGGAAAGTCCATAAGGGGTATTGTTCGCTTTGGTGATCACTTCATCCACCGTTCGGAATGTTTGAATCGCCAAAACAGGACCAAATATTTCTTCCTGCACAATGCGATGAGATTGGCTTACATCTGTAAAAATTGTCGGTGCATGCCAATATCCTTTTTCTGGTAATTTACACGATGATTGGTGAATTAAGGCGCCTTCTTTTTGGCCAATATCCACATACATTTTAATTTTTTCTAATTGCATTTTTGAATTGATGGCGCCAATATCTGTATTTTTATCCAGAGGATCACCTACAATTAATGATTCCATCCTGTCTTTCAATTTTGATATGACCGCTTCAGCCACACTTTCTTGAACAAACAGCCGGGAACCAGCACAACAAACGTGACCTTGATTAAAAAAGATACCATCAACAATTCCTTCAACAGCCTGATCGATTGCTGCATCTTCGAAAATAATATTCGCTGCTTTTCCACCCAGTTCCAAGGTGTATCGTTTTCCTGTGCCTGCAACTGATTTCATTATCAATTTCCCCACATCTGTTGATCCCGTAAAGGCAATTTTATTTATGTCTGGATGTTCGACTAAAGCTTGTCCGGTTTTTCCAGCACCATTAATAATATTCACAACGCCGGGCGGTAAATCTGCTTCTTGAATTATTTCCGCCAATTTCATGGCTGTTAAGGGCGTTGTTTCAGCTGGTTTTAAAATAACTGTGTTCCCTGTTGCCAGGGCAGGTGCAATTTTCCACGCTGCCATTAATAAAGGGAAATTCCACGGAATAATTTGTCCGGCGACGCCGATGGGTTTTGCCATTTTTCCGGGAAACGCATATTCTAGTTTATCAGCCCAGCCGGCATAATAAAAGAAATGAGCCGATACCAATGGAATATCAATATCTCTTGATTCACGAATCGGTTTCCCCCCATCCATAGATTCAATAACCGAAAATTCTCTGGCACGTTCTTGGATCAAGCGTGCAATGCGATAAATATATTTTCCCCGTTCAGCAGGATCCATTTTGGACCAGACTTTATCGTATGCAGTTCTGGCCGCTTTGACTGCTCTATCTACATCCGATTGATCCGCTTCAGCTACATCTGCCAATTTTTCTTCATTCGCAGGATTAATTGTTTCAAAATAATTTCCCTTTTTCGATGGAACGAATTTCCCATCAATAAAAAGATCGTTTTTCTTATTAATCTGAATATGATCTGTACTTTCCGGAGCGGGGCTGTATGACCAATCTGGATTTACATCTGTATTTTTACTTTTTTTACCCATCTTTGATTTACCTTAATCCATTGAGAAATAGTTTGCTGATTGATACACGCCGCTTGACTGCTTAACAATTTGCATCAACACATCATTTGCTAATGAACTGGCGCCGAATCGAAATAAATCTGCATTGAGCCAATCCTGACCCAATGTTTCTTTAATCATTACCAAATATTGAATTGCCAATTTTGCTTTGCTAATACCGCCAGCAGGTTTCATGCCGATTTTTTTGCCTGTTTTCTTGTAATAATCACGAATGGCTTCTAACATAACAAGTACCACGGAAGGTGTGGCCGCCGGTGATACTTTTCCTGTGGATGTTTTGATGAAATCAGCCCCTGCTTTCATTGCAATATCGCTGGCTAAACGAACATTATCCAAGGTTACCAATTCGCCTGTCTCTAAAATAACCTTTAAATGGGCCTTTCCACAGGCTTCTTTAACAGATGCAATTTCATCTGCCACATACCTGTACTCCCCTCGAAGAAATTTTCCCCTAGAGATGACCATATCCACTTCATTCGCTCCATCTGCAACCACCATTCTAACTTCATTTAATTTATATTCAAGAGATGCCATTCCACTTGGAAAAGCAGTGGCAACAGAAGCGACATTTATTCCTGTATTTTCAAGTGCTTTTTTTGCAATGGGCACCATAGTGGGATAAACACAAATTGCCGCAACTGTTGGCAAATTTGGAAATTGATCATGTAAATGAGCTGCTTTGTAGCATAACTGTTTTACTTTTCCCGGAGAATCTTTTCCTTCTAAAGTCGTTAAATCAATCATACTTAGTACGGTATGTAATGCATCTATTTTAGATTCTTTTTTGATACTTCGAGAAAAAAGCCTTGAAACTCTTTCCTGAGCGCCCACTTGATCAATTCTATGTATATACGTTTCCATAATTATTTTATCAATTTAATATTGAGAATTTACCTGATTAGAAATAAATATTTATCCTGCTTGTCTTCATAAAATGGTTTTTTTGATTTTATCCACAAGCCCTTGGGCAATCTGTATTGATGACCCTTCCGCATAGATGCGCATAATGGGTTCTGTATTTGAGCTTCGGAGATGGATCCAGCTATCCTCCCATGTAAATTTTACACCGTCGATCGTATTTACTTCTGCATCGGTAAAAACAGATTTGGCTTTCTCCAGAACTGCATCCTTTTCAATTGCGTCTAAATTAATCTTGTCCTTTACAATATAGAATTGTGGCAATGCTGCATGAATTTGACTTAAGGGTATATCCTCCTGTGCCATCCTATTTAATACCATGGCTGCACCTACCAATGAATCCCTTCCCAGATGGGCTTCTTTCAGGATAACTCCCCCATTTCCTTCGCCGCCTAGTTCTGAACCTGCCTCAATCATTTTTTGAACTACATTAATCTCTCCAACAGCAGATCGTTCTACGGTACAGTTATTTAATTCAGCCATTTTTTCAAGCGCCAAAGAAGTAGATAAGTTTGTAACAAAAGTCTCTTTTGATTGTTTATTCTTTATGTAGCCTTCAGCCGCTAAAACGAGTGTGTATTCTTCCCCCAATGCTTGGCCTTTTTCATTGACAACTGCCAGTCGATCTGCATCCGGATCCACAGCAAAACCAACGTGAGCTTCATTTTTAATGACAGTTTTTCTTAGGTCTCCTAAATTTTCAGGTAATGGTTCAGTTCCACGTTTGAACTCACCATTACCCTCACAATGGATGGAAATTACTTCACAACCCAAATGTGCCAATAATAGAGGAAGCGCCTCAGAACCGGCGCCATTCACCGCATCAATAACTACTTTAAACTTTCGATTTCGAATGGCATTTAAATCGATACAGGAAAGTTCAATGGTATGAATGGAATGTTTTAGTATAGAATTCTGATCTGGAAAAAACAACCCAGGTTCACTGGCGGATTCGAGAGCATCATTCCGATCGACACATTCAAATAAATCCTCACAGTCTTTAGAATTGAAAAAGGTACCATCCGATCGGACAAATTTTAACCCATTCCATTCAATTGGATTATGGCTGGCTGTGATAATGGCTCCACCAGCTGCCTCTGATTTTTCCACCATAAATTGAACGGTCGGTGTAGGTACAATGCCACAGATAATTACGTCTCTACCCAATCGAATCAATTCTTCTGTAAATGCGTTTAATAAATCTTCACCAGATGGGCGGCTATCGCGACCAAGAAATACCAGCCCTTGATCTATATGGGTATGAAACGCCCGGGCATATACTTTTATCTTTTCTGAAGAAAGGTGCGTATCAATATGCCCCCGTACACCAGATATGCTTCGAATAATCATAATAAATACCTTAAAACAATGAAAAAGGTTCGGTAAAATACCGAACCTTTTTCATAAAATGGGTCAATTTAATAAAATGAACTATATCTTTTCGTACCTTGCAAAACGCAATCTTCTACGTACTGCTTTTTTCCGCGCAGCCCGCTGCTCATCGCTTGGTTTGATATAGAATGATTTTCGTTTGACTTCTCGTAACACACCGGCACGTTCCCATTTTTTTTTGAAACGGCGCAGTGCCCGTTCGAGTTGTTCCCCGCTTTTTACGGTTACTTCAACCATGATCTATTTCACCTCCTCTCGATCAGCCTAAATATGTTCTTAAAGATTTACTTCTGGATCGGTGACGTAAACGTCGAATCGCCTTTTCTTTAATTTGGCGAACCCGCTCCCTAGTTAAACTAAATTCTTCACCAATTTCATTCAGTGTGAGAGCGTAGTCGCGATCAATACCAAAATACATTTTAATTACTAGCCGTTCCCGTTCTTTTAATGTATCTAATGATTGACGAATTTCATCCTTCAACGATTCCGCCATTAGCGGTTCATCAGGATGAATTTGTCCATCGTCCTTAATTACATCAATAAGAGAATTTTTATCCCCATCTCGAAATGGCGCATTCAAGGAGTGGTGTCTCCGAGAAATCCGCATTGCATCAATCACTTCGTCACTGGTCATCTCCAGGTTCCGTCCGATTTCTTCCTCATTTGGTGATCGTTCTATTTCAGATTCCAATCTTTCAGCTTGTTTGGTAATTTTTGAAATCGTCCCAACCCTGTTTAATGGCAAACGCACAATTCTTGAATGTTCTGCCAAGGCTTGTAAAATGGATTGTCTAATCCACCACACAGCATATGAAATAAATTTGAATCCACGCGTTTCATCAAAACGGCCGGCGGCCTTCATTAGGCCCATATTACCTTCATTGATTAGATCTGTCAAAGGAAGTCCCTGGCCTTGGTAATCTTTTGCCACTGATACAACAAAACGAAGGTTAGCTTCCACCAATTCCTTCATTGCCAATCGATTCCCTTTTTTAATAGCTATTGCCAATTCTACCTCTCGGGAAGGATGAAGTGGTTCGTATTGACCGATCTCTTCTAAGTACTGACTTAGACTACGGTTGGATTCATTAATGGGTCTACCTGCTTTGGCCATGTTTTAAAACCTCGTTTTTGTTGAGGAAAAAGTCGAGTAATTTACACTAAATAATATATGCTACCCAAGATGTAGATATTACTAATTATTATGTCAATAGTTTCGCAAACTCTTGGATTGTTAATGTCTCGGGTCGTCGGGTGAAGTCAATTTCGGACTTTATTTCTTTTGGTATATCAAACCCAGCTAAAGAATTCCTGAGCATTTTTCTACGCTTTGAAAAAGCTGCTTTTACAATTTTATTGAATTTCACATACTGGTCATCTGGCACAATTGGGTTGGATTTTTTTGTAAACTTAATGATAGCAGAATCCACTTTAGGCTTTGGATAAAAAACATCTGGTGGAATGGTGAAACACAATTCCATATTTAGATACACCCCAACCACCACAGATAAACGACTATAATTTTTTGTCCCAACCTTTGCCGTCAGCCGTTCCCCAACCTCTTTTTGCATCATAATGAATGCATCATCCCAATAATCCAATTGCTCAATGAGCCAAATAATTATGGGCGAGGTAATGTTATATGGAATGTTGCCAATGATTCGAACTGGATTTGATATTGGAATTTTTTCAATATCCTGAAGTAATACATCACCATGAATGATTTGCAGCCCTTCAAGATCCGACCGAATTGAAAGGTGTTTAATGAGCAATGGATCAATCTCAATGGCGGCCATTTCTCTTACATTCGGAAATATTTTTTCTGTGAGGGAGCCATCGCCGGGGCCTATCTCTAATATTGAATCAGTCTTTTGGGGGTCTACTGTACGGACAATGCGATTTAAGAGATTGATGTCGGTGAGAAAGTTTTGTCCCCACTTTTTGCGGAATGGGTGGGCTTTTCTCAAAATGGAAGGACGCTGAGACACGGAGGAAAAATAAACGCTCTTAATTCTTTCATCCATTTTGTGGGGAATACAAAACTTACTTGCCGTAGAAATAGGGTAGGGTTGGAGGATAAATATGTTCTGTTTATTTTATCTAATTTTATCATTGTTAGATTCAACTTACCCTTCTTTACACTCAGTCTGACAAGTTAGAAAAACCAAAAAGTTCTGAAGCGTTTTGGGATGTTTGTTTGGCTATTTCTTCAAATGGGATTCTATGAATTTCCGCCAATTTTTCAGCCACAAATCTCGTTCGGCCCGGCTCATTGGGTTTGCCACGAAAAGGTTCGGGACTTAAATAAGGTGAATCTGTTTCAACAAGAACTTTATCCAAAGGTATTTCCTTGGCAACGTTTGGCAAATGGCTATTTTTAAATGTAAGATTCCCAGAGAAAGAAATATAATACCCCATTTCAAGGAAGGCATTGGCCGTTTCCAGATTGCTGGAAAAACAATGGGCAACACCGATTACGTCCGGATAATCTTCCAGTACTTCAATCACATCTGTATTCGCATCCCGATTATGAAAAATGACCGGATAATGAAGATCCTTTGCTACTTCCATTTGTTCTCGAAACACTTTTTGTTGGATAATCGGATCGGAAATATTCCGGAAATAATCGAGTCCCATTTCCCCGAGGGCCACTATAGAATCAAATGTCATGAGATCGTAAATTTGATCGATATAATCATTGGGAGCATCTTTTGCATCATGGGGATGTACGCCAACAGAAGCAAAAATATTATTGTAGTCTTCTGCAAGGGATAAACATTCTCGAGCATCATCTAAATTTGTGGCTACGCAAATAAATCGGTTTACATCTAAATCATTTGCTCGCTTTAGCACACCATTTATATCATTTTTTAAATCTTCATAAAAAAGGTGGCAATGGGTATCGGTGAGCATATTGGTATTTTTTTTCTTAAATTAGAATGTGAAGATAAACCTCTTTTATAGGAGGAATAAAGGATTAACCATTAGGAATTTTTATGGCTGAAGCAATAAATCGATCCTGGCCTCATTGGTTCAAAATCCCAGTAAGTAATTTTGACAGGGCAATAACTTTTTATGAAACCATTTATAACATGAAAATTGATTCCTTTGAATCAGGAGCGTTAAAAATGGGTATTTCCACCCATAGTAGGGCTGGCGGGGAAGTCCTTCAAACCAAAAAACTAATTTCTGAAGAACACGATTTCACGGCCTTTTTCTTACATAGTGAAGGAAATTGGTTCGCATTGAATTCAATGACATAATGAATTATTACATTTCATCCCTCATGGTTGCCATTCCTATTTTTTCCGTTTTGATTGGAATTGAAATGATCGTGGCCAAAAGAATGAAAATACAGGTGAACAATCCGTCAGACATGATTTCCAGTTTAAGTTCAGGTATCACCAATACAGTCCGGGATGGACTCAAATATGGTTTTGTAATTATCAGCTATACATGGCTGGTGGACCATATAACCCTTTATAAACTGGAGCCGGTTTGGGCTGCAGTGGTCGTTGCTTTTTTTGTGGAGGATTTTACGGAATATTGGCTCCATCGCTTAAATCACCGTGTCAATATTTTTTGGAATCGGCATATTATTCATCACAGTAGCGAAGAATTCAACTTGGCTTGTGCCCTTCGACAATCTATTTCTGACATGGTCAAATTTGGGGCCATACTGATGATTCCCGCTGCACTACTTGGGATCCCTGCTTCCATCTTTTCTATTCTCGGGCCCATTCATTTATTCCTCCAATTCTGGTATCACACCCGTTTGATTGATAAAATGGGATGGCTGGAAAAAGTAATTGTTACACCTTCCCACCATCGCGTTCATCATGGTATTAATCCAGAATATTTGGATAAGAATTACAGTGCAATCTTCATTATTTGGGATAAAATTTTTGGTACCTTCCAACCGGAGTTGGTTAATGTAAAACCGGTTTATGGCATCCTCCGCCCTGCAGATACATGGAATCCCATCATCATTAATTTTAAACATTTTTGGCAATTGATTCAGGATGCGTTCCTTACAGAAAAATGGTGGGATAAAATCCGAATCTGGTTTATGCCAACAGGCTGGCGACCGGAAGATGTGGCGAAAAATTACCCGGTTAAAACAATTGAGAACCCATTTGAACAAATCAAATACAAGACGGCGAATTCACCTATTCTCATCGGATGGGCATGGTTACAAATGTTTATTACTTTTGGATTAATGTTTCATTTATTCATGGTAAGCACACGGGTCGAACCGACCTTAATATTTTTATACGCATTATTTTTAATTATCAATGTCTTTGCATATACATCATTATTGGATGGTAAAAAATATGCCATTTATTCAGAAGGAATAAAATTTATGTTGGGAGTTGGATTTATGTGGCTCCAAGAATTTTCATGGTTTGGAACCGAAGGAAAACCTGCAATCATCATCGGTGTTTATTTGTTCATATCTTTAGGCATGACCATTTATTTTTTAAAAGCCGAGCCAAAATCCAACCAATTAACTCCTGCTTAAAATTTGAGATCAAATAAATTCAGATCGAAAATGGTATTTTTTATGCTTCCATTCTTTATTTCTGTTTGCGATGATTCCGTTCGCAATGAAGTCATTGAGGTAAATTGTGGTAATCTGAAAACAGGATTAATTATTAAAGATCAAGAAAAAATCGGTATTGAAATGAATAAACTGACTGAAAATCTGCCACCAGAACCAACAAAAAATGATCCAATTGGACATTCAGAAAATTTGACTATCATTACTCAAAGTATTCATTCTTGTGATGGACTTGAGGCAGAAATATTTTGTTATGCATGTGTGGAAACCTATCCACTTCAATCTGAAATAACGATTCAAATGGATTCGTCAGGTGCAAAGATTGAAGTGATAATTGATATTTCTACTCCGTCAGATAAAATATTAAAATTTTCAGGAATACATTAGTGCAGACTTTAGAAAAACCAAGAATATGAAAAAAATATTAACTACGTTACTGGTAATCATATTTTCTTCCCTGTTGAGTCAAAACTGTGAAACACTTATTCCTGAAATTAATATCAGTGACAAAGCGAAGGTGATCTATGAAACCAAACTGGCGGAGGCCAAACTAAATTTTTCTAAAGACCCCAGTGCGGATAATCTAATCTGGCTGGGCCGCCGTACGGCTTACCTGGGTAATTATGAGGATGCCATTGAGATCTATTCTAAAGGAATTGATCAATTCCCAAAGGATGCCCGGTTTTACCGCCATCGTGGCCATCGGTATATTTCTTCCCGCTGTTTTGATCTTGCAATAAAAGATTTAAAAAAAGCTACAAGACTAACACGTGGGAAACCCAATGAGATAGAACCAGATGGCCTGCCCAATGCCCTCGGCATCCCCACCAGTACGCTTCAAGGAAATATCTATTATCATCTTGGGCTCACTTATTACATCCAGGGGAAATATCATAAGGCACGGTATGCATATGAAAAATGTTTAGATACCGCTGAAAATCCCGATAGTTATGTGGCAGCAGCCAATTGGCTGTTTGTTATTTATCGACACCTTGGTAAAGATAAGAAGGCAACTGATTTATTGAACTCAATCAATGATGATATGAGCCTAATCGAAAACCATTCGTATCATACTATTCTGAAAATTCATCAGGGTAAAGTTGATCCCACCATATTGGGAAATGAAATAACAATGGGTCAATCATTAAATAACACTACACTCGCATTTGGTCTGGGTAACTATTATTTGATTAACGGAAATAAAGAAAAAGCCCAGCGAATTTTCAAGAGGATAGTTGAAGGGAATCAATGGTCCGCTTTTGGTTTTATTGCTGCTGAATCCCGCCTTAAATAAGGATGCTCGGGTTTTACTAAATTGTTAATGCTATTGTCAATTACTTAGATAGCATTAATAAATTTTCATTCCACTTTTGACTTTCTCACCATCTATGGTAATTAATGTAAGATCTTTTCCTTTTTTTGCCGCCAACAACATACCATAGGACTCCAAACCAAAAATGGTCGCCGGTTTCAGATTCGCCACAACAACAATCATTTTTCCAACCAATTCTTCCGGTTTATAAAATTTTGCAATTCCAGCAACAAGTTGGCGCTTTTCATCCCCAACTTCAACCTGAAGTTTGAGTAATTTATCGGCACTGTCTACTTTTTCCGCTTCCAATACCTTCGCTGTTTTGAGCTCAACATTTTGGAATTCATCAAATGTGATTACATTATTTGGCTCAGTTTTCTTACCATTAGATTGCCTGAGTTTTTCCAGTTTTTTAACATCGATCCTCGGAAATAGAACATCATGCTTGTTGAGACTCTTTCCCGGCGTTAATCCACCCCATTCCAAACTGGACCCGGCAGCGTTAAATGTTTCTAAAACTATCTGAGTTCGGTTCGGCATAACCGGTGCCAACAATACTGCGCTAATTCGCAATGCTTCCGCTGCAGTAAAAAGAACCTTTCCAGCTGCGTCTTTATCGGATTTAGCCAGTTTCCATGGCGCCATTGTTTCCATATACTTATTCACGCTACGGATATACTGAAGTGTTGTTTCTATGGCTTCACTCACCCGCATGGATTCAATGTGATTCAACACATCTGACACCACCTTAATCCCATTCTCTTTGATAACCATCCCTTCAGGAGAATCATCTTCATCCCTGGGTATTTTTCCATCAAAAAACTTCTTCAATAGGTTTGAAACACGGCTCAATAAATTTCCATAATCGTTGGCAAGATCGCTATTATAACGCTTGACAAAGGATTCCATGGTGAAATTGGCATCCTGCCCCAAAACCATTTCACGCATGAGATAATAGCGTACCGGATCCACTCCATATTCTTCAATAAGTCCAAGAGGATCCACCACATTACCCAATGATTTACTCATTTTGGATTCACCGCTGAGCCACCATCCATGTGCAAAAATGCCTAGGGGCAAGGGGATTTTGGCCGACATTAGCATAGTAGGCCAATAAACTGAATGTGTGGTCAAAATATCTTTACCAATCAAATGATAATTGGCTGGCCAATATTTGTTGAAACTATCCTCATCCACATTGTAACCCACTGCTGTAAGATAATTAATCAAGGCATCGAACCAAACATAGGTCACATAATTCGAATCAAAGGGTAATTCAATCCCCCAGTTCAATCGGGATTTCGGGCGTGAAATACATAAATCCCCTAATGGTTTTTTCAAAAATCCCAGAACTTCATTTTTTCGATGTTCAGGTTGAATGAATTTTGGATTTTTGTTTATATGATCAACCAGAGGTTGTTGATATTGTGACATTTTAAAGAAATAATTCTTTTCCTTTATTTTCTTAATATCTCTAAAATCGCCGGACTCCGCTTCTTTCTCCGTAATAAATCTTTCTTCCGATATAGAATAAAGGCCTTCGTATTCGTCTTCATAAATATCACCACTATCGAAAACGTCTTGAAGGATTTTTTGAACCACAGCCACATGCCGTTTTTCAGTCGTACGGATAAAATCATCATTCTGAATATGAAGTTTTTCCCATAATTCGAGAAATCTCGGAGCCATTTCATCGCAGTGATCTATTGGATCTATACCTCGATTTTCTGCAGCTTGCTGCACTTTTTGACCATGTTCGTCTAGGCCGGTAAGAAAAAAGACATCCTCACCTGTTTTCCGATGGAACCGTGTTAGGACATCGGCAAGGATGGTTGTATAAGCATGTCCAATATGCGGTTTATCATTTACATAATAGATGGGTGTTGTAAGATAAAATGTGTTCATACTACAGATATGGGTATTTTGCCTTTTAAAAGTTCCTGAATCGTAATTAACAGGTTAGTCAAAGTTAAGGGTATGTACAAATTGCGAACCAGTGATTCAGTCGTTTCTTCCAAAACTTTATTGATTTCTGCTAAATTAGCTTTAGGATAGATGTCATTAAATTTTTCTAAAGATTTGGTTATTTCCGGTAAGAGTTGGTATGTATTATCCTCTGCTTTCATTCTATATGCTTGATGAAACCAAAGCTGGAGTAAATATATATTAAATTTAAACTTTTCTGGTTTTCTGCTAGCTATCATGGCATTGGAGTTTATAAAATCTCGCCAGCCTTTTTCATCCACACGAGTCATTGATTTAGCCAAGGCCTCAGCTTCAGTTAAAATATCATTGGTTGAATAATTGGCGATTTCTTTTGCCAAATGAACATTCCCACCTGCAACAATCGCAGCTTGTGCAGCCAGCGTATTATCAATGCCATCGTTCTCCATAATCATTCTGATATTTTCAAGACTTAAAGCAGAAAAAATAATAGGTTGACACCTGCTAATGACTGTGGGTAGTAGGGCTGATTTTTTGTCCGTCACCAATATAAGAGATGTATTTGGAGGTGGTTCTTCCAATATTTTTAATAGTGCATTGGCTGATTCACCCATTCCTTCTGATAATAAATGAGCATCAAAAATGATGACAACTTTCCGGCCATTAGAAAGAGATTTAAGATAGATAGATCGGCGTAACTCTCTAATAGAATTAATGGTAATGCGTCGTGCTGACGGAACTTGAATTTTATAGAATGGTTCAGTAGCTTTAATTTTAATTGCTTCGGTCAAATATTCAAAATATTCCTTTTTAAGGCTGTCCAGTGGATCTGAACTTTGGTTTGATTTATTACCACCTGGCAGCGGTACAATAAGTTTCATATTGGGATGCTGAAGAGATGCAAATTTTGTGCATGAAGGGCAATGATTGCATGGAGATACATCCTGTGATTCACAATTCAAAAGTTTTGCAAATTCGATGGCACCCCATTCTTTACCACAACCTCTTGGCCCCGTAAATAAATACGCACTTCCAACACGTCTGTTGGATTTCACCCTGAGAAGCCGCTTCCAAACCAAGGGTTGATAATTTTTAAAAATTATTTTTTCTGTAACCATTTTTCCGGATCTAATATCTTTCCTTCTCCCCATACTTCAAAATGAAGTTGGGAGCCATTTATTGAACCTGAATCCCCCATATAAGCTATCACATCACCGCCACGCACTTCACTATCTTCATTTATTTCCACATTGGTAACATGGCTATAAACAGTATAAAAACCATTCCCATGATCCACAATTATTGTAGTGCCAAACCCTCGGATAAAAGTTATTGTGGTCACAACTCCACCTAAAACTACCCGGATTTCCGATCCTGGTTTACCTTTAATATCAATCCCCGGATTTTCTGTGGTTGTTTTTAGTTTTGGATTCCATTGCCGCCCAAATTTTGTAATCACCCTCCCCTCAGCAGGCCAGGCCAATTGCCCTTTTAATTTGGGAAATTCTTTTGCTTTGAGGGCTCGTTGCTGTCTTCGAATCCGCTCTTCCCTATCTACCCGGTCAATATCTTCTCGAATTTTAGTTATGATGGCCTCTAACTGTTTTACACCTGCCTGTTTTTCCGTGAGATATATTTTCAAATCTTTCTGACTTCTGCGAATTTTGGTTAACTCACGCTGTTCCCTTCTTTTTTTATCCCTTACCTGGGAAAGGGTTTTTTCCCGATCCCTTTTTAACCGGCGTTTTTTCCTCAATGCAGATTCCAGGTTCAGTTTTTGTCTTCCAATTTCAATCAACAAAGATCGAATTGTGTTATGTGTTTCCTGATCCAGATCAGAAATAATTTTTAAATATTTTGTCCTATAAACGGCTTGACGCCAGGATGTAGAGCTGAAGATTTTTTCTAAATTAGATAATTGCCCTTTTTTATACATTTTTACCAACCGCCTTGCATACCGAACTCTTATTGTATCTAATTCAACTTCACTTTGGACAATTTGATTCCCTGTCCTTGAAATATCAGCGACAAGCAATTTTTCTTCTTTTTTAATTTCCTTTAATAATCTTTGCAATAGGGAAATTTCTTCCGTTAGGTTTGAAACACGGCGAATCGAAGATTTTTCTTTTCTACTTTCAGATTGAATGCGTTTTTTAGTCGATTCAATTTCATTGCGAAGCGATTGGATTGCATTGCTTTGTGCTTTTAATTCCTGATTATAATCCCTAGAATCCTTCTGTGCCCAGCATAAGGGGACCAATACAATGGTTAAAATGATTATAAATTGACGAAACATTATCCCTAAAAATACCCCCTCATTTAACGATAGGTCAATTTTATTGTCAAAATGTCTTTACTTGAACTATTCACTGTACTTTGTCTATAATCTTACTTCTAAATAAAGGAGTCTATCTTGAAAAGCGCCAAGTGGGAAAATATTTTTAAAGGGTGGAACCGCTCTGAAAGTGAAACTGTTTTAACCCTGAAACAAGTCCCCGTGTTTAAAAAATTTTCTAATAAGGAGTTCTCAGAACTTGAGAAATTGATACATCACCGTACATATAGTTCTGGGAATTTTATTTTTAAAAACCGTGCACCCGGCGAGGGAATGTATATTATAATGCACGGCTTGGTAAAAATTACCATTGGTACGCGCACGAACCATGAAAATATTTTAGCCGAACTTGGAAAAGGCGATTTCTTTGGTGAACTTGCTTTATTTGATGATGAACCTCGATCAGCCAACGCCATTGCCACCATGGATACTGATCTACTGGGATTCTTTACCCAAGATCTAATGACACTCCAGGAACGGAATCCTGTTCTTGGGCAAAAGATCCTATTCAATCTTGGCGGTGTTTTGGGTGAACGTCTAAGGGGAACAAATAATCTTCTTATTCAAGCCCAAAATAAAAAGGAAGATTAATGATGGATGAATATAAAAAGTTTTTTCAAAATTTTTTTCATCTCCCCTCTTTAACTAATATATATCGTTTATTACTTACAATTATAGCCGTTTGGTTTCTATCTATTATTTGGCCCTACATCTCCAATGTGGTACTGATGCTGGTTTTCGCATTTTTGTTCACAACTGTACTATTATCCAGTGTGGATGCGCTGGAAAGAAAGATCGGCAGCCGGGGATTGTCGGTACTGGCTGTTGTCATAATCTTGCTGGGGAGTATCGGAACTTTTATCGGCAGTTTTATTTCCCAGATGTCCCAGCAGGCCATAGAATTTTCTAGCCGCATCGACAAAGATACCTTAACACAGGAATTCAAAACGCTGGGAGAAAAATTTACGTCATCCATGCCAGAATTTCTTCAAAATATGCAACCTTCGGATGGAAACACTGCAGGAAAGCTCAGTGAAATCATTAATTCTGTTGTGGGATCTCTCGCATCAATGGCAGGTGCTATTGGGAATTTTTTCTTTATTGCAGCTATGGTTTTCATTTTTACAATTATCTTATTAGCTGAATATCACGGGTTTAGAAAATCATTAGTAAATGCCATTCCAAATAAATATTTCGAAGTGGGAATAAAATTAATTTATAATATTGAAAAATCCGTATCCAGTTATCTACGTGGGCAGTTCCTTTCAGCCGCCAGTGTTGCTGCCATGTCAATAACAGGACTTTTACTTCTCAATTTTTTTGGTGCCAATTTAACGCTTACTGTTTTTATTGGTATTATTGCTGGGTTGGCTAACCTTATTCCCCTTATCGGCCCATTTGTGGGCATGGTTCCTGCCGTATTAATTGCATTTATGAATAATATTGGTAACGAAGCCGCCATGGCCCATACACTATTTGGAGCGATACCATCACCCTTTTACCTTTTAGACATTGTATTAATGTTTTTAATTGTTCAACAAATTGAAGGCAATTTAATTACACCAGCTCTCGTAGGGAAAAGTGTCGGCCTTCATCCTATCATTGTTATGATTTCTTTATTAATCGGTGGCACAATTTTAGGGCCTTTAGGTATGCTCTTTGCAGTCCCTGCTACAGGAGTGATGAAAGTCATCTTAACCGAAATTGCTTTCGTAAGAAAAAACGCCCATTTGCTATGACAGAATTATTCTTTTTCGATTCGAAATAATTTATAATCAGTAAAGGTTAAATAAACTTTCGTACCGTTTTTATAACGGTAAATCCAAAGTTGATTCTTTTTTTCTGAACCTTTTGCCATCATTTCGGAAGGACTCCCCATAATATCCTCCACCTGAGAGATGGTCATTCCAAGTTCAATGGGGTTTATGGCCTCTTGAATTTCTTTTTCACTTCTGAGAATTTCATCGATTTTTTGTCGGGTAATCCATACATCTCTCTCGGTTAATTTTAATTTTAGTTCATCTAAAATTCGTCCATTCGTTTTACTCAATCCACCGGTTAATCGTTTCGTTTCTTCCAACGCATAGACAACAAACCTTAAAGAATTCAAATCTTTCAATGAATCTGCCATGGTTAATATATCTGCTGCAATTCTATGTTTATATGTCGCTACTTCAAAGGTGAGCCCTGGGTCCATTTTTAATGCTTTATCAAAATAAGATAGGGCACGGTCATTCAATCCAATTTTATACAATTGTTCCCCCTGATTCATTAATAGAGTAATTTTGAATCGTTTCACGTGGTGCTTGATTTCAGGATGCCAACCAGCCACCATTGTAACATGGGCAATCGCTGTGTCTCCATATCCTTTGTTTAACCAAATTTCTGCCTTTTCTACTTCTCGGAAAGCAATCTCTCTCAATCTTTCATTAATCACACCGGCTAATAATGTGTCAGCCATAGATTTTGCTCTGATATATTTTTCTACGGCGCGTTCAATCATGCCCCTTTCATCGAAACTCATTCCCTCTCGCATAAGCTGATACGGAATTTTTCTTTTACTTTCCACAATTAATTTTTTAGCACGATGGATATTGGCATGACTTGGGTTTTCATCCACAAATTCTTCCAATAATCTTTTCGCATTGATATAATCCCGACGATAATAATGCAATTTTCCTGTATCACCTTTTGTTTTTCGACCGCCAAAGAATACCGATGCTGTGGCATAGATACCCGCAGTTTGGATGGTAAATTTGTTTATGGGCGTTACATCATCTGTATCTTTAATACGATTTATACTGGTGTGAGTGTATTTCAGGTCCACACCAACAGCAAACCGATTGGACATGCCTGTATCAAGAATTATTCGTGCGCCCATGGTGAATGATTGAGACGGACCATATCCCGTGGGAGAACTGGCTGTCCCATATAGTTCAGAAAATGCAACTCCATATGTATATCGATATGTGGTGTACCAGCTTTCAAACCACTGAAGCATAAGTGATTGGCTCCATGCCACCTCCATCATTTTGCCGGTAAATTTTGTTTCTGCAAGCCATGAAGCATTGGTTGCATTCCACTCACTGGGAATCGATGCAGGTAAAAATAGAGAAGAATAACGGAGATTAATTCCTGTATGCATATCAAGCCAACTATTGCCAAACCAATAATAGGCTAAGTTTGTTTTTAGTATATCCAAATCCAATTGATGACCCAGTCGAGATGTAAAGTTCCCACCACTAAATTCAGTAACGTCTGATTCATAAGACATCCAATTGCTATTAAGACTGCCTAATCCCAAAAATCCACCTCCGGCATTGAAACCGAAACCATACCTTAGTTCCATTGGAATCAAATTGATGGGACGGTGAAATTCCCTCCTTCTAAAAATACGGTCCCAGATATACCCTTTTTCATAATCGCTACTCAATTCCTCATCTATATTAAAAACCTTAAAAATTAGAGACTTGGATGTATCCTGAACGGCCGATACTTCACCGGCCGAAAGAAAGGAGAAAAAGATTAAGATGATGGGGATTGATTTTCGTATCATAACCATTCAAAATAGGTGAATTTCACCACTCATCGCAAGGTATCCATTAAAGAATCCTTTGAAAAGGATTCTTTAAGAAAGAATCTGTTTATCCTAAGTCGAAAAGCAGTAATTTCTTAAACTTTATTTCAATGGGGAACTATCCCCCTTCATAATAATATTATTCATGGCATGGATCATTTGAAATTCATTAAACATATTATTCTATTGGTAACATTCACTATGTGGTTACCGGCCCAGGCATTTTCCATCGCAAGGATTCATTATGGCGGCGGCGGCGATTGGTATGCAGATCCAAGCAGTCTTCCCAATTTACTGGAGTACATATCGGAGCATACAACTATTCTTGTAGAACCAAACGAATATCGAATTAAACTAACGGATCCAGAATTATTCAGTCATTCATATCTTTATTTGACCGGCCACGGAAATATTCGATACACCGAGGACGGGGTAGGGTATCTCAGGGATTATCTACTCAAAGGGGGATTTCTCCATGCAGATGACAATTATGGCATGGATGCCTCATTTCGTCGAGAGATGAAGCGAGTTTTCCCGGATAAAGAATGGGTGGCACTCCCATTTGATCATAAAATTTTTCATGCTTTTTATGATTTCCCAAAAGGATTGCCTAAAGTCCATGAACATGATGGAAAACCACCCCAGGGTTTGGGATTATTTGATGGCGATCGACTCATGGCATTTTATTCTTACGAATCAGATTTGGGAGACGGGTGGGAGGATGCTGAAGTGCATCATGACCCTCAAACAATTCGCCAAACTGCCCTTAAAATGGGTGTTAACATTGTATGGTTCTCTCTGACACAATGAATTTGATTTCCCAATATTTAACTGAGATTCGCCGAACTGCTATTGTGTACGACATCAAAATTACAGGATGGAAAATATACACTTTATTCCTCAGTTTGTTTATAGCAGGACTCATGGTAGAAAATATTTTTTATTTATCTAGTTTTACACGATTTGCTGTTTGGATGGTTATCATGAGTGCTATAATCATTGGAATTGCCTGGTTCATTATTTCTGCAGTACAAATTAAAGCCAATGCCTTTGGGCGCTATCGTTGGTCTTATTTGGCACGAATAACAGGCAAACATGCACTACCAAAAGAAGATACACTTATCAATGCCCTTCAGATAGAACGGGATGTACAAGAATCCGAATCAACCGAACTCAGTCATGCATTTATCAATCAAACAATTCAAAAACTGAAAAAACTTAATCTACCGGAATTATTTCCATTGGAACGCATTCATCATTGGAAGCACATCACATTTATTGGACTAACAATCTCTATCCTATCTTTGACTTTTACATGGAAGCATTCCATCTCATCTTTATACCGTTGGACCCACCCAAAAACAGAATTCATTGCTCCCAAGCCTTTTAAATTAAAAAGTTTGTCAAGACACATGAATGTCCTAGGCGGGGAAAATACAGTCGTGTCATTCTCAGCAATCGGCGACACTCCAGATTCCCTTCAAATAGAATTCAAACCTGTGGCTTTCGTTCCAGGAAGAGATTCACTGATTTTAAAAACAATCTACCCCACAAAAGATAAAAATATTTTTACGGCAGAATTAAAAGAAGTATTCCAGAATTACCGTTACCGCTCATTCTATACATCAACACAATTTTGGCAGCCATGGGATGAAATTTCATCGAAAGATTATTCTATTTCTGTCACAGACCGTCCCACCATTGAGGATTTTTCTGTTACGATTCGTCCGCCAGAATACACGAGATTAATCCCACAAATTCAAAAGGCAAATCAAGCTGAAATCCAAGCACTAAATGGATCAAGCATTTCCGTTCATCTTCAATCGAATCAACAATTAGCTCAAGCAAAATTGATTTTAAATGGTGAAGCCCAAATGATGAAGGTACAACGTAAAAACGCCCAATATAATTTTATCATCAAAGAAGATGGTGAATTTTCTATTCATTTAACAGACCTTCGCGGCATTACAAACAGAAATCCCATTCCTTTTAAGCTACAAATGATTCCTGATTTAACACCGGAAATGACTATTATCCAACCACCGCCTATTGTGGAATTAGGCGGTGACCAATCTATTCCTATTATGATGATGATTGAAGATGATTTTGGTTTTTCTAACCTTCAGCTTGCCTATGAAATCCAACGGCCAAGTTATATTCAAATGGAACCATATATATCCATGTTCAGCATACATATAGAGAATCCAAACCAGTCCCGTCAGGATATCAATACCGTTTGGAACTTGGTGCCCCTTGGCCTTATGCCGGAAGATGAAGTTCATTTCCATTTTGAATTATACGATAATGATGATATTTCTGGTCCTAAAAAAACTATATCCGGAACTTTTATCGCCCGGTTACCATCACTCAATGACTTATTTCATTCATTTAATGAAAGAGGAAGTGAAATTTCTGATGCTGTGGAAATAGAGTTAGCAGAAATACAAAAACTTCAGAAACAGTTGAAAAAAGCAGAATTAACCCTTTTAAAAACAGATAAGCCCAATTGGAAAGACCAGCAAGCACTGAAAGAAACTCTGGAATCGGTTCAAGATAAATTAACTGATTATGAAGCGTTGTCAGAACAATTGGAAGCATTGAATAATTCCGGTGAAAAACATCAATTATTTTCAGAAAACTTAATGGAAAAATTCAAGGATCTGCAAAAATTAATTGAAGATATTTTTCCGCCGGAAATGATTCAGAACATGGATTGGATGCGTCAGGAAATTGAAAATATGAATTCAAAAGATTTGCTTAGTGCTTTAGAAAACCTATCAAATAATTTGGAGCAAATTGAACAGGAGTTGGATCGATTCTTAGATATATTTATACGGGTAAAAGCGGAGCAACAAGTGGATGAATTGCGAAAACGAATTCAGCAATTGGTCGAGAATCAAGATAATATTGATGAACAAATCAGACGGACAACACCCCAAACGGACCCTTCGATTTTTGATCGATTAAGTCTGGAGGAAAAAATGAGCCAGAATGAATTGGATGATATTCTGGATGCCATGAATGCTGCTGCAAAAGACGTAAAGGACTTTAGCCGAAAGACGGCCAAAAGTTTGGAAGATTTATCTGATTCAGAACAAGCTCAATCTTCTAAAAATAATTTAAATGAAACTGTTCAAAGTCTAAAAAAACAAAACTCCTATTCGGCAATGGATCATAGTTACGCCGGCCTTCAATCATTAGAATCTATGGAATTGTCCATGGAAAATATTTTAAATGATTTTCAGAGGGAAACAACCCGGGACATGGCCCGTAAATTCAGATCTATTTTACGTGATGTCCTCACCCTTTCGAAAGCTCAGGAATCTTTGAAAAATGAGACAGAAGATATTCCCAGAAATTCCCCCCGATTGGGCGATTTAGCTGGAAACCAGCAAATGCTTCAAGACCAACTGTCCCAAACAATGAACAATACGATGACCTTATCACGAGAAACATTTATGGTTTCTCCGAATATGGGTAGGAAAATAGGGATGGCTTATGCTCAAATGGAAACATCTAAGGGAAAACTGGCTGAGCGAAATGGTAGCGGGTCTTTAGGGAATCAAGGACAGGCAATGGCCGCGTTAAATGAAGGTGCAAAAACGATTATTCAAACGATCAAACAAATGCAGGAAGGTGGCTCTGCCAGCGGTTATGAAGCATTCTTGAAACGTATGGAAGAAATGGCGGGACAACAACAGGGGATTAATAACCAGGGGATGCAATTAGCGTTCGGTCAAATAGCATCTTCCATGCAGGAAGGGCTGATGCAGCAAATGTTAACTCAACAGCAAGGTGTCCGGAAGTCGCTCCAACAAATGATGGATGAAATGGATCAAGCTGGAGAACAAGGATTAGGAGATTTATCAGGCATTGCCAATGAAATGAATCAAGTCATCAAGGATTTAGAGCGAAAACAGTTTAACCGCCAAACATCAGACCGTCAGCAACGGATTTTATCTCGTATGATTGACAGCCAAAAATCTATGACACAACGGGGGTTTGAAGAAGAACGAAAATCAGAAACAGCCACACAGGTTGTATTCGTAGGGCCTTCTGGATTACCTCAAGATTTGGGACAGAGACAATCGCTCATTATTAATGCCATGAACCATGCTTTAAAATCGGGGTATTCCCGTGATTATCAAAAAATGATCCGACGCTATTTCAATGCACTTAGTGAGGCAGAAGTGGTCATTATGCCTGATACAAGTACCTCAATTCAAATAGAAGGAATCAACCCTTGAAGCATCTTTGGCTTTTGTTGATAATCGTCAAATTAACTGCCCAAATTGAGGTACTTCCGGAAGGACAAGCGGCATTTGTCCAAGCCATGGCTATGGAACAGTCGGGCAATTTGGATGGAGCAATCCAAATATATAATCAAATATTAAACGGCGATCCTAACAACCAGCCGGCCTATTTTCAATTAAGAAATATTTATTCTAAAACCGGGGATCCAGCTACAGGAATTCTATTGATTAAAAATTGGCTGAAAAATCATCCCGAAGATCTCCAATCCGAATTAACACTTGGGGAGTTTTATTTTCACAATCAAGAGCAGGGGAAAGCGTTGGAAATCTGGCGCCATTTTAGAAAAAATAAATTAACCAATCAGACCACTTATCGGCTCTTGTTCCACACCTATATTCAATTTGGTCAAACGGAAGCCATGGAATCTCTTGTCCGTGATGGAAGAAACCAATTTAACGAACCTCATTTCTTAGCCATTGATCTAGCAAATTATTATCAGTCCCGACAAACATACGACCGATCTTTAAGAGAATATTTGACCTTAATTCGGTATCAAAAACAATATTTGAGATATTCGACTGACCGTATTTTACTCATGAGTGATGATTCAACAACCCATGCATTGATTGACTCCACTCTGTTGTCTGCGTCAGCAATCATTCCAGAATTAAAAACAATATCGGCGGGATTTTATTATAAAACTGGACAGTTTCAAAAGGCGTTGGATCAACATAAAATAATGGGTGTAAATAATCCGGGTGATTCAAAACGATGGCTGGTTTTTTCTGAAAACCTTATGAAAGAAAAACAATATGAATTGTCCATTCGCGCTTATCATTACTTTCTACAAAATATGACTCAAAATAACCCTTCCATATTGGGCAAAACTTTATTGGGTTTAGGGCAAGCGTACGAAAATCAAATTATTCAGAACCAAACGGAATTACAATTTGTGAAATGGTACCCGAACAATGATTTTTTTCAACCCATTCGAGTAAAAACACTCAATATCTTGGATGGTCCATTGGCCAATACGATAGAACATTATCAATCCATTCTTGTTTTACTCCCGCCATCGCAACCAACCGCCACTGTGCATTTTCGTTTAGGGGAAATCCAATCAAATTTTCTGCAAGATATGGATGGTGCAAAGATTTCCTACGAAACAGCACTTGCATCTCGTCCCAATGTAGATCTCACCAAAAAAATCCGAACCCGAATGGGTGATTTATTATTATCTACTGGCCAATATGCTAAGGCCATTGAATATTTTAACCAGAGTTCAACCTTAAATAATATTGATACATATACCATTAGGTACTTGAATAGTCTATTATTTAATCGGAATATTAAGCAGCCGTTGGCCTTTCTGGATTCTACTATTTATTCTATGGACCCAAACCATCAATTTTTTAATGACTTAATGGAAATTCATGATTTAATTACCCATTATTATTCAGACGGGACCCGAGACGATCGACTGGCGTTTGAATCATTTCTCCAGGGAGAGGCATTGGTCAGACAGTTTAAAATACAGGAAGCTATTGAAACATTCAATTATATCAATCAGCGTCACCCCGACGCATTAATTACACCTCTTTCCACATTAAGAAAGGCACTTTTATTATTAGAATTTGATCAACCAGAGTCTGCCCTTTCTGCTGCTTTATCTATAGAAAATACTTCCCTCAAAGATCGAGGCCTGGCATTAGCGGGAGAAATTGAAGAACTGTTTTTAGGAAATCCCAAGAAAGCATTGAAGCATTACCATCGAATTTTATCTGAATGCAAATCATCCCTTTTGGTTGAACCAGTACGCCTCCACATTCGAAAATTATCCAAACCACAGGAGAGTTAATTGAGACCTTTCATCCCAATTATTTTACTACTTATTCAATTTGGCTTTAGTCAAAAAATACTCATCCCCATGGATCAAGCACAAAAAGATCATTTGAAAGCCTATGGAACTGCATATTGGATCTTGAATGAAAATATTAATGTTGAATGGATTTTGAATTATCGAGGGGGTACATTTTTGATTGATAGTTATCCAGACGTTGAGCAGGAATGTCGTGTCCGTGGTGTATCTTATGAGGTTATTGGCGCAGAACAAACATTGGCTGTTTATAATGAGGTAGAAGTGAACAACATGGATGTAGTCTTGCTAGAAAAGGCACCCAAAATTGCCATTTATACTCCACCGGGAAAACAACCCTGGGATGATGCAGTTACTTTGGCCCTTACCTATGCAGAAATACCCTATGAAACACTTTGGGACGAAGAAGTCTTTAATGGCACATTAAGTCAATATGATTGGCTTCACTTGCATCATGAGGATTTCACCGGACAATATGGAAAATTCTATCGAAATTATCACACGGCGGCGTGGTATATTGAGCAGAAACAACAATTTGAATCCATGGCACAAAAGTTAGGTTACCATTCTGTCCACGTCCAGAAAAAGGCCTTGGCACAAATGATTAAAAATTATGTGGCCAATGGGGGGTTCCTTTTTGCCATGTGCTCTGCCACGGATTCATTTGATATTGCGCTGGCATCGATAAACGTGGATGCAGCCCATTCCGTTTTTGATGATACCCCCATCGAGAAAAATGCGGTCGATAAAATGGATTTTAACCAAACCCTAGCTTTCACCAATTTCATCATTAACCCTGACCCAATGGTGTATGAATATTCTGACATTGATTATCCGCCTAGTGATAATCCAATCGTCCGCGGTGCTGAAGCCGATTATTTTACCCTGTTTGAATTTTCTGCAAAATATGACCCTGTACCAACGATGTTGACCCAAAATCATGTGACTATTGTCAAAGGATTTATGGGACAAACCACTGGGTTCAATCGCGATAATATTAAAAAACATGTGTTAATTATGGGAGAAGACACCACAACTCCACAAGTGAAATATCTTCATGGCAATCAAGGGCAGGGAACCTTTACTTTTTTAGGCGGTCATGATCCAGAGGATTATCAGCATTTTGTGGGCGACCCTCAAACAGATCTTTCTCTTCACAAAAACTCTCCCGGATATCGCCTTATCTTGAATAACGTTCTTTTCCCTGCGGCCCGTAAAAAGGAACGAAAAACTTAGCATGGATCTGCAAATGGTCACTGGAGATTTGGAAAGTGCCATAATGGTTTCTACCAAAATACCTGAGTTTGATTTTCCTTACAACATAGAGGAATATGATAAACGATTGGATGAATCTGAATTGGTCTTAACTGCTGAATTGGATGGTCATCCCGTTGGGTTTAAGGTGGGATATAATCGTTTTAAGGATGGATCATTTTATTCCTGGATGGGGGGAATAATACCAAATTATCGAGGCCGGGGAATTGCATCCAATTTGGCTGATGTTCAGGAGGATTGGGCCAAATCAAATGGATATACATCCATCAAATTAAAAACCCGAAATAAACATGAAGCAATGATTGCATTTGCCATTGACCGGGGATTTGATATCATTGATTCAAAACCCAATGATGATATCCGAGAAATGAGAATCTGGATGGAAAAAAAATTATAGACAAGAAGTGCGCGAAGAAACACTAAAATATATTTCTAATTGGTGGTTCTTAGCAAACATAATGACAAAAAATTATGTGGATACAAAAAGAAATATCATTAAATCCGAAACAAAGAGGGTTTCACCTGATCACAGATGAAATGCTGAAACATTTGCCTGAAGTCCTAGAAATTGAGGTTGGAACTATGCAGGTTTTTATCAAACATACATCCGCTTCACTGACCATTAATGAAGATGCCGATCCGACAGTCCGAGACGACTTTGAATCGCACTTTAACCAAATGGTGCCGGAAAATGCGCCATATTACCAGCACACTTTCGAAGGGCCTGATGATATGCCAGCTCATTTAAAATCATCGATTTTGGGTTCTTCGGTGAACATCCCAATCACAGATGGGAAACTTAATTTGGGGACATGGCAGGGGATATATTTATGTGAGCACAGAAACCGTGGGGGAAGCCGAAAATTGGTGGTGACAATTCAAGGGAAATGAATGATTCGCAAAAATTAATTATAGAGGTGTGCAAAATAATTACTCGTTTTGTTTGGCTTCATTCCAAATGGCATCCATTTCCTCCAAGGATGAATCTTCTACCGTTTTGCCTCTTTTTTTCAATTCTGCTTCCACTTGAGAAAAACGGTCGGTGAATTTCTTATTCGTTCTCCGCAGAGCATCTTCCGCCGGGATATCCAAGAATCGGGCCAGATTTACAACAGAAAACAATACGTCTCCAATTTCTTCAGCAATATGTTCTTTCGCGTTATTGGATTGCGCTTCTTTTAATTCCAAAATTTCTTCATGAATTTTATCCCAAACCTGTTCCACCTTATCCCAATCAAACCCGGCATAACTGGCTTTTTGCTGAAGTCTCTGGGCTCGGATCAACGCGGGTAACATTTTGGGCACACCATCTAACCGTGATTTCCGATTTTTTTCTTTATGTTTTTCTGCTTCCCAATTCTGTTTGGCATGAAATGCTTTATCTGCCTTGGTATCTCCAAAAACATGTGGGTGCCTACGAACCAGTTTTTCATTTACATTGTCCAATGAATCCTTGATGTTAAAATGTCCATTTTCTTCTGCAAGCACCGCTTGGAATATGACATGAAGCAATATATCGCCTAATTCTTCTTTCAGTTCAAGCCAATTTTCATTATCTACACTTTCTATCACTTCATAGGCTTCTTCCAAAAAATAGGGCAGTAAGGATGCGTTGGTCTGCTCACGGTCCCAAGGACATCCATCTGGCGCTTTTAAGCGCTTAACAATTTTGATCAGTTCTTCAAATTTTTCCTGAGCTGCGTTACTCATTTATTATATTTTCCCATTTGCAATGCTGTAAATATTCATCTTCTTTTCCCGTCATATTTTTTTTATCAACCGTTGTTTGGTCATCATAATTCAATAGATGCAAGCCACCATGAATAATCAATCTTCCTATTTCTTTCGCAAAAGGCTCGTTTAATTTATTTGCATTTTCTTTGGCTCTGGGAATACTGATATAAATTTCACCCTCCACCACTTCCTCCTCATAATCGTTCATTCGAAATGCAATGATATCGGTCCATTGATTTTTGTTGAAAAATTCTTTTTTTAGTCCACTTAATAATTCATCTGAACCAAATATGAATGAAATGCTTGCGTCTTGAATTCCTTCTGACCCCAAAACATTTTTTATAATTAAAATAACAGCTGATTTATTCAGACCCTTAAGTATGGGGTCTATTTCAACTTTTATTGATATCAAGCTTTGGCAACCTCTTGAGATTTATCACCATTGTTATCATCTGGATACTCAATACGAATATGGTAGATTCCTCTTAATACCGGCAAAAGACCTGTGGTACCATCTACTTTCCCCTTGATACGGGTAAGTTCATCCATGGTGAGTGGGCATTCAGACAATTGACCGGCATTGATTCTCATATTGACGATTTTATCAATCATTTCCTCAATCTTCATGATATCCGGTTTTTCGATCGACCGAACGGCCGCTTCAACAGCTTCACAAATCATAAGGATACCCGTTTCTTTTGAATTGGGTTTTGGGCCGGGATACTGAAATTGTTTTTCATTCACTTTCCCATCACCAGCATCTTCTAAGGCTTTTCGATAAAAATATTCAACCCTCGTGGTGCCGTGGTGCATGGGAATAAAATCACTCACAATATTTGGCAGGCTGTATTCTTTTGCCAGATTTAATCCTTCTGTTACATGGTTTTTAATTATTTTTGCACTCATAACCGGTGTAAGAGAATCATGTTTGTTTTTGCCACTATACTGGTTTTCGATAAAATATTCTGGACGTGCCATTTTACCCAAATCATGGTAATAAGCACCGACGCGACATAGGAGAGAATTGGCGCCAATGGCATCAGAACAAGCTTCTGCCAAATTCCCAACAACAATGCTATGGTTAAACGTCCCGTTAGCTTCATGCTGAAGCCTTTTTAGTAGCGGGTGCTGAAAATCAAGCAATTCAATCAGCGTCAGGTTTGTGGTAATACTAAAAGATACTTCCATTATGCCAATCAGTCCATAGGTCACTATGGGTGACAATACTGCCACTACACCCAAATTCATCATATCATATCCCATTATTGGCAAAGGATGTCCCTTAAATAATCCCTGACTAACAATGGCCAAAGCACTACTCCCAACCAATGCAAAAATTGCTGTAAAAAGTTGGCTACGGCGGCGAAGTTGGCGAACGGCGAAAATCCCTACGGAAGATGTGAACATAGACGTAACCATAAATTCAACATTATTACCGATAAGAATTGCCACGAGTAAAATGATGGAGGTAATTCCCATAAACCCAATCCGGGCGTCAAACATGATTGTAAGCACCATAGCCGCCACTGTAATTGGGATTAAATATTCCGATAATGCCAGCTTTTGGGTAAATAAATATGCAAGGCTAACTTCAATTGTAAATATGAGTGCGAGCAACAGCACCATTTTCCAATCTTCAAAAATGGTTGTCCGGTAGGTGAGAAGGAAGGTAAAAAAGAATGAAATAATAATGCCAATAACTAAAATTCGTCCTAAATAGGATAGAGCCACATCAAGGCCTTTTTCTTCTCGAGCTTTAATATCTATGGCAACAGACAATGAATGAAGTTTTTGTAAATCATCCGCTGTAACCCGTGTATTGGCATCCACAATTCTTTCATTTTTCAGAATAATGCCTTTATTTCTCGGTACACGATCCTGCCTGGCCTTTTGTCTCCGTTCGGTAGTTTCGCGATCAAAAATTATATTCGGCTTCATAAATTCTATAATTAAGGAGTAACCCAAATCTCTGCGAACATCCCCTTCATCAGAAAATATATTGGTCACTTCTACTCTCGCCTTTGTCCAGGCATTTTGTAAGTCGTTATAAGTACCTGGCTCCGTTAATTCCGGTGCTTCATTATTTCCAATATTGACAGCTACCTTATGACTGACAATTTCTGATATTCCAATATCATAGATCCCCTCAGCCCACCGGTTTCTGGAAATTTGAATAATATCATTCTCCAATTTTTCTAAATCAATCCTAGAAGTATCCTGAGGGTTTGATAAAAAAACATTATCCCATTTTTCATTATCAGACGCAAAGGGGAATTCCCCATTAATTCGTGCCATTAAAATATCTAAAGCAGCACTATCAGATTGAAATACAATTCTGGCCGCATCATATTGATCTGAAAATCGGTTTCTATAGAGTGAATCTTGAGAATCAGACAATTTTTTATTCGCGTTTTGAATCGATTTCACTAAGTTAAAATATTCCCCAACACCTGCTACTTGATCATCAACAACTTCCTGAGAGCGGGAAAATAGAAATGACTCCGATTTTATCCCTTCATCCAAATCTGATTGGAGTTCAATCGCGGTTTTTAAAATGGGGAAATTAAATGGGGCGACGACCTCTTCTCTGGCTACATCATTCAATTGATAAGAATAAATCAATGACTTTCCCTGTGGAAAAAATAAGGACAGGATGGCAATCACCACCAATAAAATAGCTATTTGACGCCAATAATGATTCAAAATACTCCATATTTTATCCGTTAAAGAGGGCTTATTGAGGATACGTACCATTACATCGCCTTGACAGAATTAACAATATTTTTTGAAATGATGAGGCGCTGGATTTCGCTGGTTCCTTCACCAATCTCAAGGATTTTGGCATCCCGAAAATACCGTTCGACATCATACTCTTTTACGTAGCCATATCCACCATGGATCTGAATAGCTTCGGTTGTGGTTCGCATGGCAGTTTCGCTGGCAAATAATTTTGCCATGGCTGCTTCTTTTTGAATATCTAATCCTTGATCCTTCATCCATGCGGCATGAAATGTAAGCAGTTTAGCTGCTTCTATTTCTGTGGCCATGTCAGCCAATTTATTGCCAATAGCTTGAAATTTATGTATTACTTTTCCAAAGGCTTTTCTTTCTGTGGCATATTGTAATGCCCGTTCGTAGGCACCCAGCGCTGTTCCAACTGATAGGGCGGCAATAGAAATTCTTCCCCCGGTTAATGTTTTCAGGAATGTTTTAAAGCCTATTCCCGGGGTACCCAGCATATTTTTTGCGGGGACAGCCATATCTTCGAAGAAAATCTGGCGTGTATCGCTGGCACACCATCCCATTTTCTTTTCTTTGGGATTAATAATCAAACCCGGTGTGTTGGTTTCAATAATAAAGGCCCCAATTCCCTTATCTTCATCTCCCTCAATCACCCGTGCGGTTAAATTTAGAATTCCCGCCTCTCCCACATTTGTGATAAAAATTTTACCGCCATTGAGAATATATTCATCCCCTTTTTTTACAGCGGTAGTTTTGGTGGCCCCAGCATCACTCCCAGCATCCGGTTCAGTGAGCCCAAAAGCACCAATCATTTCTCCGGAAGCCAGTGGTGGTACGAATTTTTTCTTTTGTTCCTCGGACCCTGCTATAACAATTGGCATTGTCCCCAGAGACGTATGTGCCGCCATGGTGATAGCAACCGATGCGTCGGCTCTGGCCAGTTCCATGACTGCAGCCGTATAGGCGACCGTATCCATCCCAGCACCACCTAATGATTCTGGGATGGGAATCCCCATGAGACCCAACTCAGCCATTTGATGGACTAAATTTCGGGGAAATTCGCCTGTTGCGTCCAATTCTCTTGCCACAGGTGTGATTTCGTTATCTGCAAAGTCACGGACCATTTCCACCAGCATGGTATGCTCATCTGTAAAAAATAATGTATCCATTTTTCTCTTATTAATTAAACTGAAATTTAAATAGTTAAGGTGTTTTCCATCAATTGAGCCTTACCAGCGAATGGCTGCAGAAGCCCATGTATATCCGGCTCCAAAAGCGGCTAAAATAATATGGTCTCCTTTTTGGATTTTTCCTTCTTGATGTGCTTCTGTTAAGGCAATCGGTATGGACGCAGCAGTCGTATTTCCATATTTATGAATGTTGCTGTATACACGATCCATGCCAATCCCCATCCGTTTAGCCACGGCTTGGCTAATCCTGTTATTGGCCTGATGAGGTATAATTAATTTTATATCCTCCATTGTCAGACCATTTTCATCCATGGCTTCCTGAATGACCTCCGGAAATCGTTTCACGGCATTACGAAATACTTCCCGACCATTCATTTGGGGCGATAATCGACCATGGGCAATGGCTTGTTTATTGTGAATCCAAACGCCGGGAGCGGAACCGGGCCCTTCCATCCAAAGATTTTTCATATCCTTCCCCTGGCAATGGAGATGTGTCGAAAGAATTCCGCTGTCATCATCACTGGTTTGAATAATGGCTGCGCCAGCACCATCCCCAAAAAGAACGGCAATATCCCGGCCACGTGTCGTTTTGTCAATCAACTTTGTTTGTGTTTCTGCTCCAACGATTAGGGCTGTTTTTGCCATACCACTACGTATAAATTGATCTCCCACAGAAAGACAGTATACAAAAGCAGAGCATGCTGCTTTAATATCAAATGCAGCTATATTCCGAAGATTAAGTTTATCTTGAAGTTGCGCACTGACTCCGGGAAAAAAATAATCTGAGGACAAGGTTCCTACAATCACAAGGTCTATATCTTCTGAAGATACGCCAGCCATTTTCATGGCTTTTTTTGATGCACCAATCGCCAAATCTGATGTGGCTAAATCTTCGGTAGCCCACCTTCTTTCCTTTATACCAGATCGTGTTTGAATCCATTCATCAGAGGTTTCCATTATTTCCTCTAAATCGGCATTTTTAACCACATTCTCGGGAACTTCAAAACCTAAACCAGTAATTTTACTTTTATGCATAGAATTCTATCATATTAATCAGAAAGTTGAATGTCCCTGACATTCAGCTGAATATTTGATTGGCCCTGCCACTGATTAACCTCAACTACGTAGGCTATATCCACAGGAACGCCTCGAATCAAATCCTCATAATGGGAAGATAATTTGAACCCAACAGCAGGATAATTCCTACCATTTTGACTGACGATAAAACGGATATGTTCTCCATTCCCCATGAGTCGCGGTTGGCCAGAGATTGATAAATTTCTACTCACAAATTTTGGCCGCATATTTCCTGGTCCAAAAGGGCCTAATCTTTCTAAAAATCGCATAAAGCGAGAATTGATATCGGTTAAGGCCATTTCACCATCAATGCTAATAGCGGGTATCAAATCATCATTGGTCAGTATTTTATTCACATTTCTTAAAAATAATGATTTAAAATTTTCAAACTTATCCTCATGTACTGTCAATCCAGCCGCCATGGGATGGCCACCGTAACCTTCAAGAAATTTAGCGGCATAGGAAAGTGCTTCATACAAATCGAGGTGGGGAATACTCCGTGCTGATCCTTTTCCAATTCCTTTCTTATCAAATGCTATCACAATTGCAGGACGGGAAAATTCATCCTTGATACGGGAAGCCACAATACCTACCACACCGGGGTGCCACCCTTTGGAGCCAATGATCACCACCTTGTTATTCTCCAAATCAACCTGAGAATGGACAAGGCGAATGGCATCATTCACAATATCTTCCTGGATGCGTTGGCGACATTTATTTTCCTGAATTAAGATTGAAGCTAATTCTTCTGCTCGCGTTTTATCTGAAGTGGTCAGTAATTCAACTGTACGATTTGCATCTCCCATTCGGCCTGCAGCATTGATCTTTGGGGCCAAGCCAAAAACCAGTTTTCCCACATTAAAGGATTCCCCCACTAATCCTGTTTGGACCAATAATTGGTGAATTCCAGGACTATTAGACTCTTCTAATTGATCCAAGCCCCCATGGACCAAGACTCTATTTTCATCCAAAATTGGCACCATATCTGCCGATGTGGCCAGGGCAACCAAATCTAAATAATTCAACCCTACGTTTTGGCCAATTCCGCTTTTTTCTGAAAGCGCAGAAATTAATTTAAACACCACACCACACCCGCACAGACCTTTGAAAGGATATTCACAACCTTTTTGTTTCGGATTGAGGACTGCATAGGCATTGGGCAGTTTTTTATCCGGTATATGGTGATCGGTAATAATAATATCAATTCCATGCTCATTTGCATAATCTACTGGCTGAAACGCATTAATACCACAATCACAGGTAATGAGCAAATCGGCACCCACAGACTGGGCATAGTCAATTCCGCCAGCGGATAATCCATATCCTTCTTTTTCTCTATGGGGAATATAATATTCAACTATTGCATTGAGATCTTTTAGACATAAATATAGTAAAGAGGCGCCGGTGGTTCCATCCACATCATAGTCCCCAAAAATCAATATTGGTTTTTGATTTTGAATGTTCTTGGAAATACGGTCAACGGCAATATCCATATTTTTCATCATGAAAGGATTATGGAGTTGATCATTAGACGGATTGAAAAAATTGTGAGAAGATTTCAAGGATTCAATCCCCCGATTGGCCAACACTTTTGCAATAATTTCGGAGGTGTTGAATTCTTTTTTTATAGACGCGATATGGTCTTCGGATGGTTGTTTAATCTTCCAGCGCATGGCCTTTTAATATATAAGGATTTTTAGTATTTAACACACATTATTCGCTACACCGTTGGAATGTACGCTGTATTACCCCAGTACAGTTGTTTCTCCTTATAGGGCGGACAAAAGACTGGATTGTGGACTCTTTAAGGGCTAAAGCCCCGTATTTTGGATTCCCAACCCCAACCCTACATTTACATCTACACTTTTTTACGATATATAAGGCAATACGGGGGCCAAGCTTTAATGGGGCGGGATGGGGTGGGAAGTAAATTGATTGTTGAAATGAGAGCCGATCTATAAGCCGAGTTCTGTAATTGATAGTCATTCATCTGGTCCCGATATTACTATCAGGATCACGCGACCAACCCTCCCCGAATAATGATGCGGATTACATCTTGGGGTATACTTGGTCTTGCACCGGATGGGGTTTACAAGCATTCTGATTTACATCAAAACCTGGTGGTCTCTTACACCACCATTTCACCCTTGCCCTTCGATAAACTCAGGGCAAGCCCTAAACGTATCGACGGCGGTATATTTTCTGTTGCACTTTCCATCCCCACAATATAGGGGGTCCTTCCGTTAGAAGGCATCCTATCCTGCGGTGCTCGGACTTTCCTCTCTCAATAATGCAATCTGCAGATTGAGAGCAACTATCCGACCGGCTCTCATTTCAAAAATCAATAGAAATTACACAATAATTTATATAGGGTTAATTAGATTCATAATAAAGGAAACGACTGCAACTATCACAGGTTTTTGGACCTTTCCCAGCTTTGACTTCAGAAACAATCTGGGGCGGTACAAATGCACCACAACCACCACAGGCGGATCCTTCTACCAATACTACGGATAATCCTCTGCGTGCTTGATGAATTCGATCATATCGAGATAAGGTGGTGAAATCTATATTATCTCTTTCCTTTTCTCTTTCCTTATCTAATTTGGCTTTTTCTTCAGAAGAATCATTCATGAGCACTTCCAATTTCTCCCTCCGTTCAACCAAATCCTTACTTAAAGATTCTAAATTTTCTTCCTCAGATTTCATCCGTTCTTCGATGGATTCTTTTTCTTCTGTGAATTCTAACGATTTTGTCTCAATCTCATCCAATCCACTTTTAAGAAAATCAATTTCATGCTGTAAAGCATCGTATTGCTTGTTGGATGTAACTAAATAGAGTTGGTCTTTATGTTTTTCAATTTTCCCATTATAATCGGTCATTTGACTATCGAATTTATTCAGTTCGAGTTCTAATGCTTTGATTCGGGCTTTCCCATCCTCAATCGACTTGACTAACCCTAATTCTTCATCTTTTAATACGTCCACTTTCCCAGGGAGATCACCGAGAAGTTCGGCGATATCCTGTAGTTGTGAATCGATTTTTTGTAATGTGACAATTTGCTGAATTACACTCATTCAGACTTGGCTCCTTTCATAAACAAAAAATGCACCACATAGGGTGCATTTATAATTAAGTTTTTGGAAAAATATTTGATTCCCGGCATTCGGAAATTCATTGATTAACCTTTTGGGGACTTTTGTTCACCATAATGGCGAGGAATTTAAGGTAATTAAAATAGCATAACTAACAAGAAAAAGCACATCATCACATAGTCCGGCGATCCAAACAGATTCATTCATTTTGTTAAGGAAATTTACTTTATCCGATTAGTTGGTTGCTTTTGAATAATACCATTCTATTCCAATCATTATCATTTTACTATTATTATATAATTCACCACTATCACCGATTAATGATAGGGTCGCTATTATATTTTTCTTAGATAATAAGTTGTTCAATTTAAGATCTGCCCGATAGGATAATTGACTTAATCCATCTCCATAATTGTATTCAATACCTCTTTTTTTTGATCGATCCCTATCGTGATAATTGCCATAATTCTTTGAGTATGTTAATAAAATCTTATATTGAAAATGGGTTGATATATGGCCTTCAATTCCAGAATGTAGAGTGATAATTCTATTATTTACAATGTGCGTCCAGTCTCGAATTTCATTTTGTCCCAGCGTTAACATTGGATTCCCTACCACCTTGCCTTTATACACCCACCCACCCCTATATAAATAATTATTGTAGTAATCATCCCATCCATAAGTAGAATCTGATACCTCTTCTGCACCACTTTGATGCATGGTATATAATAGTTCCACCAAAAAATCAGTTACACCTGCTTTTTTATTTTTGGCATGGATAGACAACCCCCAAAGGCCATCGGGGTAATTCAATAGCCAACGGGCACCACTTTGGTCTTCAAATGGATGTTGAAGGTATAAATGATAATCATAGGATGATTTTTGAACCCACATGCCTACATCCCACATGCCCAGGTGATTGCCTAAAGCGTTGGTTTGTTCTTTCGTTGTTGCTGAAGAGGACCCACTTAATAGAAAAAATACACGTAGGTAATCTTCGAATGATGTGGGCTGGGAACCAAATGCTTTTGTAGCTCCTCCCCAAATTGCCTCATGAACTAATCCTAAATGGCCTGAATAATTTTTATTTTGAAAGGATAGATATAACCACTTTTCATGAAGCATTGGTGCATCCGAATACATCCCCTTGTCTAACCACCCATGGGAAAGACCTCCCTTTATTTTAATTGGTATATTTTTAAACTTGAATAAATGGTAATCTGGTATTGACAGAGAAACTCGCGGCAGGGGAATGGCGTTGGATCCTAGAACCATCGAACCTAACGATAAGGGTAAATAGTTTTCCCCAATCGTATTTTTCTTTTGACCCACCAAAAGATTCAGCCAATCATGGGAAATTTCCATATATAATTCAGAATTACTAAAATGATTACTCTGCCCTATATTTTCACCTTCTATTCCAACAATGAATTGGGTCGATTGGGATAAATATCTTTGAAAAGAGATATTAACCAAATTTAAGGGTTTGTTTTTATAAGGTGGGGATACTCCCCATCTATTCACTTTGGCCCAAAATGGGGTATTATTTATACTGTTGTTGGACAATTCACTTGTTGTGTGCAGTTGGAATACAGACTGGGAAAAACTCCCTGTGATCAGGATAGCCTGATAAATAAAAACCCGCAAGATTTTGTTAATCATTGCGGGAAATTAGGGATAAAAAGGTTAATCCTATCGGCGGGAATTTTTAGTTCAACACAACTCTGCCAGAAAAAGATAATTTTAACGTTTCTTCCTGATCCGATGGTTCATATTCTGGCACAAATTCCTTTAGTTTATTTTTTATGATATTGGAATCATATGATTTTGCTGATTCGGTTATTTCTTCAATTTTTGCCAATACATGATTCCAACTGTGATCTACACCATTTTTTAATACCATTATTTTTTCATGGGATGTATCCACAATATTTTCACCAGATATGACTAATTCCTCGAACATTTTTTCTCCTGGGCGCAGTCCAATGTATTTTATTGGAATATCTAATTCGGGTTCTAATCCTGAGAGTTTAATGAGTTCAAATGCAATATCTTTAACCAAAACCGGTTCACCCATATCTAATACAAATATTTCTCCCCCTTCTCCGATGGAGCCGGCTTGAAGAATCAACTGGGCCGCTTCAGGAATTGACATAAAATACCGCTTCATAAGAGGGTCCGTTATCGTTATGGGTCCTCCCTTATTGATTTGTTCCTGAAAAGTTGGAATTACACTTCCAGAACTTCCGATTACATTTCCAAATCGAACGGCCATATATTTCACCTTCGAATTTTTACTTTTACTTTGGATGAGAATCTCCACTACCCGTTTGGTGGCACCCATAATATTTGTTGGATTTACTGCTTTATCTGTGGAAACCAATACAAATCGTTCAACATTATTATTCTCACAAGCTTCAATCACATTTGAGGTTCCATGTACATTCGTAATTACAGCTTCCCATGGGTTGTTTTCCTGCATGGGCACATGTTTATATGCTGCTGCGTGAAGCACAACATGGGGTTGAAAAGAATTAAATACGGAATTAACCATATTCTTGTCACGAATATCCCCTAATATGGGCTGGATACCAACATTATTGCTGAGGTCTTGGCAGATATTATCAATTTTAAAGAGATTATGTTCACTTTGGTCAAATAGCACCAAAAGATCTGGATTATAGCCTAAACACTGCTTTACTAATTCAGAGCCAATTGAACCACCAGCTCCGGTGACCAATACCCGTTTCCCATAAATATAATTTGAAATACGGGATCGATCTAAATGCACTTCCTGCCTACCCAAAAGATCGGCCATTGATACGTCTCGGATTGTTTTGATTGAAATTTGTTTATCAATTAATTCGTACACTGTGGGTATGGTGCGGTAGGGTTTTCCAACTAATTTACAATGGTTAACGATGGCTCGCATTTCACTACTTGAAGCAGTGGGCGCACATATAAGTACTTCATCAAAGGGGATCGAGATGGTATGCAACTCCTCAGTTTTTCCCAATACAGGAATACCATGAATCGTTAAATCTGTTTTATTGGGATCATCATCTAGAACACCGATAATTTTATAATTGCTGGATGGATTTTCTTTTATTTCGCGAATAATTTTTTCGCCACTGCTTCCTGCACCCAATAGGAGTAACCTGGTTTTTATTTTCAAGGGAATCTTAATTTTTATTTTATTCCGATGTGAAATTTTTGTCCCATAAATACGAACACTTGCCCTTGTGGAGGCAATACATACTGTCGTCAAGAGAAAATCAATAAGAAGGACGCTCCTAGGTACTAAATTTGGATCCAGAACCAATACAATTGCAGCAATAGCAAATAGAGAAGCTACAAAAGAGGATTTTACTACATTAATTAGATCCACTATACTTGTAAATCTCCATATTCCTTTATACAAATTAAAAAACAGGAACGTGGAAATCTTTGAAAATAACAAAATGATTAATACATATTTTATTTCTACAAAATATTGTGCTGGAATTATAAAGTCAAACCGAAGGGCATAACTCAGGAACAAACTTGAACAAATAACTAAAACATCAATGGAAATGAAAATCCAAATATTTTTTTTCAATATACCAGTCATACTTCCCCTCGTTTGAAAATCTGCTGTCTACTAACTATCTTCTGTCTACTAACTAATTGATCGCTAAAATGAACTTAGCCCCATATGGGTTAATTTATCAAAGATAATTCTTATAACCCCAATTATCGGCTGTGCCCAAAGATTGTAACCCAAAAGGTGCCTAACAAAATTTTTAAATCGAGCCTAAAACTTAAATTCTCTATATAATAAAAATCATATTTCAACTTTTGATGGACGTCTTCATATTTTTCATCATAAGGTTGTTTAATTTGGGCCCATCCCGATACACCTGGCCTAATTTTTAATCGTCTTTTGTAAAAGGGATACTTTTTTTCCAGCCTCTCTATGAAATAAGGCCTTTCAGGTCTTGGGCCAATTGTTGCCATATCACCATAGATAATATTTATTAATTGGGGTGTTTCATCTATATGGAATCTTCGCAAAAATTTTCCGAATGGCGTAATACGGTTATCATTTTTTCCTGACCAAACAGGACCAGTGTTGTCTTCCGCATTTGAAACCATTGTGCGGAATTTTTTAATTAAAAACTTTTTTCCATTCATACCAATTCGTTCCTGTTCATAAAATATGGGCCCTTTTGAATTTATTTTAATACCCAGGGCGATGAAAATCCATAATGGAAAAATACTTATTAAAGAAATTGTTGAAATAATAATGTCAAATATTCGTTTTAAATCTTTTGAATAAAATGTATCCAAATTCAAATTCACATCAATCAAGGGCACTCCGACAAGTTGGTTAGTCCGTGCCATCCCAGTGACAACTTCATACATATCTGGTAGAATTTTCATCGATACGGGGTGCCCGTTCACACTCATGATTGTATCGATAATGCGTTCGGAAGAAGGTTTATCCAAGGCAATGATTACATCATCTATTTTCTCTTCGTAAATGACCTCATTAATTGATTTTTCTTCACCAAAAATTTCTTTAGGAATTTCTTGCCTCTCAGATAGGATGGGATCATCTTTCGCTTTTACAAACCCCCTAATGGTTAATCCATGATGGTAACTATGCTGCAGTTTTTCATACACATCCAATCCACGACGGTTTACACCTAAAATCACAGCTTTTCTCATTCCAATATTCTGTTTTAACAATAATTTCTGAATGGTATGAATCAATATTCTACCGAGGATAAAAAACCCTGAAAGTATAAACCCATAGACTAATAATTGTTTAAAATCGAATGGAAGTAGATAAACATTCATGACCTGACCGGTAATTATAAATATCAGTGTAAAATAAACTGTTGGAACTATTCTTAATATTTCTTCAAACCTCGACAGGGTCGCACGGGTGTCATATAAATTGGAGAGGGTAAATAATGATATCCATAATATTTCAGAAAATATAAACCAAGTTAATAAACCGGCTTCTCCATCCAATATATTAATCTTAAATCCCATAGAAAATGCAAAAAAACCTGCAATTAAATCGGCACTTAAAAGAAAACCGACAAGACTCCGATTGTATGTTTTTCCATTACCCATTGTTTAATCTCACTTTAATTGCTGTCGAATGTCCTCTATAAATAAAGTGGACTTTTTGTTGATTGAATTTCGCATTTTTTTCATAGCATGAGAAATTAACACTTCTTTTCTGACATTTTCTTTGACGTACATCACACCATTTCGCCCCTGTTCAATTATTTTACCTCTATTATTGTAGTAATACAGTATTGAATCCGCAATAGAATTTGCATCTTCAGGTGATGAAATTAAACCGCTTTTTGCTTTATTTATAATATCGGTCACCTCGCCTGAAATACTCACAATGACCGGCCGGCCACAAGCCATGTATTCAAACATTTTTGATGGAATTGCATTTCGAAAAAGGGGGTCGTTTTTAAGGGGGACTAAACAAACCGAAGCCTTTTTAATGATTTGAATTAAATTATTCTTATTTTGAACAGGGAAAAATTCTACATTTTTTAGATCCAATTTTTCTGTTTTTAATTTTAATGATTCCAGCATCACGCCACTGCCAACAAATTTGAAGTCAATATGATATTTTTGTAGAATGTCTGCTGCTTTAATCACCGATTCTAAACCTTGAGCCAATCCCATATTACCGCTATATAGAACGGTAAACCTTTTTTCCGGTATTCTGTCATATTTTTGTGCTAAATCAAAAAACGTATTACTGACGCCATTGATAAGGTTAATCATTGGTTTATTTAATTGTTCTGGATAATGGTTTGTAAAATGTTTTTGGAATCCAGGAACCGTGAGAACATACCCGTTTGTTGATTTGTAGATAAATGATTCGAGTTTTTTACCCATGTTAAACACACATTTTGACCTTACCTCTCCCAGTACCATAACAGATTCAGGCCAAAGATCTCGAATGTCCAGAAAAAAATGAATCGATTTTAATTTGGATATTATTGCACCAATTACACCTGAAAATAATGGGGGTGAAGAAATGATTAATACATCATAATTTGTAATTTTTAATGCATTGATAAAGGCACTGAACATAAAAATAATATAGTGACCTAATTTTTTAATAGGTGTTTTTCGATCATTTGCCCAAGTAAAGGATCGAATTATGGTTAAGTTTGGAGAAATATTCTCTCGTTTCACCCCTTGCCGTTTATATCCTGGGAAATATGTCCCAAGAGGGTAATTGGGCATTTCACAGAGGACGGTGACACGATGGCCCTTTTGGGTTAAAATTTTAACATAATCTCCCCAACGTGTGGCAGCAGCACCAATTTCAGGCGGGAAATATTGTGTTATCAGAAACACATGCATAAATATTATTTATATTGTTAGGGGTTTTGAAGGGGCAGAACGACAAAAGAGTAATCCGTTCTGGGATGATTGGTTAAATTAGTTTGTTTAGACCCATTTAAATTCATCATATATATCTCCCAATTTCCATCTCTCGTAGATTGAAATACAATTTTTTGATTATCCGGGTAATACCTTGGGTTCCAATCATCACCGGAATTGTTTGATAGGTTAGTAAGATTATTCCCTTCATTGTTCATGATATATATTTCTTTATTCCCATCCCGTTCGGACGTGAATACAATGGAAAGACCGTCAGGAGAAAAAACCGGCTCATAATCATGGGAAGTATGATCGGTTAATTGGGTTTGTTCGGTACCATTTGTATTCATCATATATATATTTCGATTTCCATCTCTATCTGACGTAAAAACAATTTTCTGTCCATCGGGTGAAAACGCATTGCCTTCTGATAAAAAATCATTACTTTTTGGCGCCCTAGTTAAGTTTACCTCATTCCCCTCCAATAAATTAATAAAAAATATTTCTTTAACGCCAAATTGCCAGGATTGAAAAATAATAAATGATCCATCTGGGGAAAATTTAGGCATTATCTCATACCCTGGCCGGGCGGTTAAGTTTCTTTTGTTCTGTCCATTGGAATTAATAATATAAATATCATAATTATCATCATTTGGTTCATAAAAGGCATATATCAATTCTTCACCGTCCGGAGAAAATTGTGGGTGCCATTCATGTCCAGATGTTTTGGTGAGATTTCCTAAATTTCTGCCTTCCCACTGGGTATATCCATCCATCCACACAAGATCCATAATGTAAATTTCTCTGTTATTATCCCGATCGGTAACAAACGCCAGCTTTGAACCATCAGATGAAACAACAGGATTAAAATCAATCCATTGATTCTTGGTGAGATGGGTAAAATGTCCACCATAAATGTCTGCGATAAAAATATCGTAGTTCCACCACCTATAAGAACTAAAAATAATATGTGGATCGATATAAGGGTCTTTCATTACGCCAGTTTTTTCACAACTTTGCAAAAATAAAGAAGCAGCCAACATGACGTATACCAAGCTAAAACGCCAATAATTAATTTTGATCATATTTTTTTGTTTATGTATCATTGGTTAAAGTTAACTACGGTTAAACAATATAATTTTCATATTTTCGGAGCCAAATCTCAAGGGAAATTGGTGCAAATATTTCCTTATAAGCGACTAATCCTTTATTTACTGGTTGATTAATATATTGGCCAAAAGTTTTCATCAATCTATTTCGTTTCATTATTTGCTTTTTAAATATCAAACTGTCGGATGAAAAATAATTATTTCTAATTTCTTCGGAAAGAAACCCTTTTAACAACTCGCCTTGTGCATTGCCAAAATTCTGTTTATCCTTCCGCCAAGTAATTGTGGATGGCAAATATTGTTCCATAGATTTACGGAAGATATACTTAGTCCAGCCATTTTTTATTTTGCAATCTATACTTAGTGGCAAAACAGTCTCTACAAACTCAACATCTAAGAAAGGAACTCGCATTTCGGTAGAGACAGCCATGGACATCCTATCTTCAGTATGCAGCAATTGAGGAAGTGAAAAATATTTATAATCCATTAATTGGCGAGATGCAATGGTTGACCCCTTTGCCAGACCTATGTTTAATTGAATCACATCTTTAAGTGCATCACCTTTGGAATCTTTAATTCCCTTTTCTGAAAAATACTTTAAATAGCGTTTTGCTTCCGAAAAATTAAATTGACTAATTATTGTCTTATTTTTATGAAAATCTGATATAACCTTATATGCCTTTCTAAGTTTCCCATTTCTTATTAAATACTGCACATAAAACATTAAGTATTTTCGATAACCGCATAGTAATTCGTCAGCTCCCTGGCCTGTCATTAAAACCTTTATTCCTGAATCCCTAGCCATTTTAACCAATAAATGATGCGATAGATTAGATAAGCTTGCAACAGGTTGATCATTGAACCAAATAAGTTCTTCTAATATATTAAAAATGTTTTCTTTATCTAAAGATAGGTTCAATTTTTTTACATTTTTCCCCAAATAATTGGCCATTGTATCAATATACGGTGATTCATCATATTGGGGATTATTATCAACCGCTGAAAATAATACTACTTCATTATTATTTAAATGATTCACAGCTGACGCAATAGAAGAAGAATCCAAGCCTCCGGAAAGCAGTATCCCTACTGGCACATCACTTCTTAATCGAATATTCACTGCATTAAAAAACTTTTCCCGAACCGTTTGAATCAAAGAATCTGATATTATTTCATCAGATTCTTTATTAGGAAAGTCCCAATATTGTATTGATTTTTTTTGCCTTACCTTATCGGCAAATGAAAAATGTATAATGGTACTGGCAGGAATTTGGCATATATCGTTTAAAAAATAGGCGTTTGATGCATTGACCTGAGACTGGAAAAGAAATTCCCCGATAACCTGATAATTAAGAGAGAATTTTTTACCAACCATTTTAAGTAATGATTTTGCCTCACTAGCAAAATATAGGCCTTCATCTGATAAATAAAAATAAAGTGGTTTTTTACCAAAACGATCTTTTGATAAAAATAGATCTCCCGTTTTTAAATCAAAAAATGCAAATGCCCACATACCATTGAACTTACTACAGGCCTTCTCTGGGCCCCAGTAACGCAAGGCATTAAACAACACTTCTGTATCCGAGTTTGTACTAAAAGAACAACCAGTTGAAATTAATTCTTGTTTTAATTCTATAAAGTTGTAGATCTCGCCATTAAAAATAATCAGAGTATCATCTTTTTCTGAAACCATCGGTTGATTTGCGCTTGAATTAAGATCAATAATGGACAGTCTTTGGAAACCTAAAAACAATTTATGTTTCTTTAATAAAAATCTATTTTCAGATTGATTATCTGGTCCACGATGATATTGTAAAGGCTGTGCTTGCATCCAACGCCTTTCAAATCCTTTATTAGGACTACCAATAAATCCTAAAAAACCACACATATAAAAAATTTAGTTGATTTTCTTATAGACATTTACCATTTCTATCACATTAGTGTCCCAATCATAATTCTTCTTCACAAAATTACGACCATTTTGACCTAGACTATACCTTAAATCATCATTAAGAATTAAATTTTCTAAACAATCCGCCAGGTTTTGGGGGTGTGTAGCATCCAACAAATACCCTGTCTCACCATGTTGAACAACTTCCATTAGTCCACCTACTTTATTGGCAATAATTGGTAGTGCACAAGCAGAAGCCTCAACAACGGAAACTCCAAAACTCTCTCTAATTGAAGGACAAACAAAAATTGATAACTTCTGATACTGAGGTACAATTTTTTGGTGTGGAATATGTCCTAAAAAATGGACTTTTGTTTCTAATTTGAATTGATTAACCTTTTTCTTAATTTTCTTTTCAAGAGGTCCAGTACCAACAATATTCAACTCAATATTATTAATATTTTTCTTTTTTAATATATTGAATGCATCAACAAGAAACTCAATTCCATTATGGGACTCTATACTCTTTATAATCCCAATAATAACCGGTCCCGTTTTTATTCGATCCAGGGGAGTAAATAATTTTGTATCAACACCAAATGGAATTATTTTCGTGGACAAATTGTACTTATCAAGCATCAAATCATTAATTGCATGGCTGGTTGAAAATAATTGTTGTGCATTTTTTAAGGAAAAGCACAAAAGATTATTTAATATAAAATTCTTGGTAGGTAGAAATACATCATCACCCCAAATTGAAATACAATAAGGTCTAAAGCCGCTGAGGCTAGCTAAAATACCATAGCTTGTTAAGTAATGTGCATGGATGAGTTGAGGGTTAAATCGATTTATACATTTTTTCAATGTCCTCAAAGCAAACAAATAGAATATTTTAGTAACATTTCTTCTATATTTATACAGAATAAATCTATTTACATTCGATGTTGTTACATTAATTCCCAAAGATTTATAGGAAGGTGAAAATTCTTTTTCATACTGATATAGACTGAATATTTCAATGTGGATTCCCTTACCTTGGAGTGATTTTGCCCATCGATAAGTATGAACTGAGTTTGCATCTGATAATATTAGTATTTTCATGGTCTTAATATTTCGAATATTTAAACATGAACCAAAAACAAAAATTAAAAGTACCAGCAATTGAAGTAAGCATTATCATTATTAGTTATAATGTGCAAAAGTACTTAATTCAATGTATTAATAGTATTTTGCATCATACTAATAAAAAATTTAAATATGAGATTATTGTAATTGATAACCATTCTAATGATGATACAGAAAAAGAAGTAAAACAACGGTATCCATTAATTATTTATATACAAAATTCAGAAAATATAGGATTTACGAAAGCCATGAACCAAGCAATTAATAAATCTAAAGGCCGATATATTTTCCAGTTAAATCCTGATACTGAACTGGTAGAGGATAGCATTTCAAAATTGCATCAATATGCATCTAATAATGATAATCTTGCAATTTTAGGGCCTATGATAACTGATGAGAATGGTACAGTTCAACACTCACATTGGAATGCGCCCACACTATTGTCCGCCATGCTTAATCTATCCAATTTGCAATTTGTGACAAATCAAATTAGAAAAATTAAAAATCCTACGAAACCAATCAAGGTAGGCTCCATTTCTGGTGCAGCAATGTTTTATCAAACTTCAACTATCAAAAAAATAGGCACATTTAATGAATCTCTTTTTTGGGATGAAGACATTGATTTTTGTTTGAGAGCAGAAAAGCAAGGATATAATATTGTTTTTTTCCCCCATACGCACCTAATTCATAAAAAGGGGAAAAGTGCCGGTACAAACCAAAAAGTCGCAATCGCGAATCAAGTTTTAAGTAAAATAAAATTTTTTAAGATTCACCACTCATGGATTAGCCAAATGATTTTTAAAATCTTTTGTATAGCTATTTTACCAATAAAAATATTGTTATTGTTGTTCATGGCGCCGTGGAAACCGATATTTTTGAAAAAAGCGGCAGCTTATTTTTTTACTTGGCGATTATTAATCAAGAGAGATTACCGTATTCAATTATGATTTAAAGAATTGTTTAAATTAATGATTGCTATACTCAGACCAAGCATGATCCACATGGGGAAAAAATAAACTGTAGAACTAGCGGCAAGGGCTGCGGGAATAAAGCTTACCATTGATAAAAAAATAGCAGTTGCTCTAATTGATAATTGATTTTTTATATTTCTTAATATTTTATAGAGATTTATAATAATGGCTATATACCAAGCAGAAAAAAGAATAAAAAATAGAATCCCGGCTTCAACAAGTATTTCAATCCAAAAATTGTGCATGGATGTAAATCTACCAGCTACACCACCAATTTTTTCTTGTATAACTACGGAACCACCGGCACCAACACCTAAGCCTTTTGACTTAATAAGAGCATCAATCCCATTTTTGGCCAGTTCAAATCGCCATTTAAGAGAATTATCCACATCTAATTGACCTGTAGCGTACAACGCCACAATCCCAAACGAATTTGCTAGTTCGTTTAAACGTGGATTTTCACTTGTTTGTAATTGAACAGTTCCAAGAATAACTACAAATGCGAATCCCAACACCACTATAATTGTTGCAGCTTTTTTTTTGATAAAAAAGAAATACACTAGAAAAACGGTGATTAAACCAAAAAAAACAGAACGAGAGGAAGCCATAACAATGATAGTTATAATCGCAGTAATCCCAAATACTTTTGTTACTGTTTTTTTATTAACCATAAAAAAGGGTAAAATGAGCAACATTGCTAATGCTAAATCATTGGTATCCCAGTGAAACCCTGTTGGCGGTGAGGTTTGAAATAATAGATTTACCGGACCAAATTCAAAGTTATCTTGTGGTACTTTACCAAAAATTGACGCCCATTTTGAATATCGTGAAATTGGCATTCGAAAAGTGCTCAATGATTCCAACAAAGCAATTAACAGTTCTATAATAAATATAACTGAAAGAGCTTTAAATAAAGTATCTAATCGATCTATTGAAGTGACAAAATATATTATTGATAACGATAATGCAGATCCGCAAAAAAGATAAAACAAATATTTAAATGCGTAAATTGTACTTGGAGCCCAAAGGATACTAAATGAATACCATATAAATATTATAAAGAAGAAAACGTGTAAATTTCCTATATGGGTTGATAGGTTTAAGCGATAGTGTGATTCTTTTAATCTAATTAAAAGAAAAACTATCATTAATAATAAACAAATATGATATAAATAAATATCTCCATAACTGATAGCAACTCCAATTGCTGATGAAACAATCAAAAAAATCACTGGCGTATCAATACTTGATTTTAATGACCGAATCATAAACCTATCTGGCTCTTTTTAAGAAACCCAAGATCAATATTATGGTTAATAATTCATAGATGATTAGAGATATGGGTATTGCCAGAATTCCATAAGATCTTATTAAAATAAAAATAGAGATAACTCCAATTATGGATGATATAAGTAATATTTTTGCATACTGATTATCATTCCTGCGGATCATTAACCACTGGCGGCCCAAAACATGGGAAATGGCTGTTAAGGGCAGAACCATTGCAAATATTTTTAAGGTAGTCGAAGCAAATAAGAATTTCTCCCCCAGTAGGAGGGATATTATTGGCTCAGTGAAAAAATAAATCATACTAAAAAACAGGAATCCTGCAGCCGTCATAATCCACAAAAATTTCTTTGTCATTTGTTTCGCTTTTTCAGGATTCCCTGAATTCGTTGATGCAAGGCGAGGATAAAAGGCCTGCCCCACGGGGCCATACAGAGTGTTAAATGCACGGTGAATTCTAGCGGCACCATAATAATAGCCCAATTGAAGCGGACTTACTATTATACTCATGACAATTACGCTGAAATTGTTATAAATCACCGGCAGTATTGTAATAAAAAAACTATTCTTTGATTTTTGCCACATGGCTTTAATTGATGATCGTCCTGCCAAGTGAAATGATCCAATAATATTTACCATATATTTAAATAAATATAGACAGATACAAATGCTTGAAATCATATATGCCAATAGTACGATCCATCCATCTTGATTTGAACGGACAAACAGAAAGATTAAACTAAATCCAAGAAACCGGAAAATTGTTTTTGAAAATGCAACGATACTTAATTTTTCAATTCCCTGGAAATACCAAGTTGGAACCATTCCCTGAAAAATAGATCCTATTACTACAATGAACACATAATGAGGATTTTCATGGAAAACAGGAACTATGAGAATGACGATTGTCGATAATATTAAAATGACAGGAATTAAAAATAATTTGAATGAAAAAATCTGCCCAATTAATACTTTAATATTTTCGGGGTTATTTTTTTCTCTGGCTACTTCTCTTGTGGCCATCAAAGGAAACCCAAATTCCATAATCAATAAAATAAAAATGCCAAATGTCTGGGCCAAACCAACATATCCTAATTCTTCGGGGCCCAGCACCCGGGCAATAAATGGCAGTACGATCAAGGCCAGCAGATAATCGGCAAAATGGGCCAGGTATAAATAAAAAGAATTCGCCACCAAAGGGTGACGAATTTTAGATAATATTGTTGAAATCATATTCAGTTGTTTACATTGTTAGTTACTGAATTTTTTCATATTAAGCAAAATACTCCACCATAGAATCCACAATAATTTTTCCTGCATTACCATTGCCGTAAATCTTCTTGGAAAAATCACATTTGGTTGCTCTCATACCTTCAAATACATCGTTTAATTCTGCCGGAGCGGAAAGCCGATTCACGTCAATATCAATCAGTTCTGTCCATTCTGTTTCATCCCGAACAGTGATGCATTTCTTTTTAGCAAAAAAAGCTTCTTTTTGCAAACCACCACTGTCTGTGATAACCATTTCAGCTGAATTCAATAAAGAAAGCATGGATAAATACCCTACTGGTTCTATCCATTGGATCTTTGTTTGAATTCCAAATTTTTGAAGTTGCCCTTTCGTACGAGGATGCAGGGGCAGTACAACCCTAATTTTTTCGTTAATCTTATCCAATTCCTTAAACACAGAAATTAAGTTGTTTTTATTATCCGTGTTTTCCGGACGGTGTATAGTGGTAAGGACATAAGGTGAATCAACTTCAGGCGTTTCATTTTCACCATTTTCAATTTGCTCCTTGAATTTCAGGAATGCATCATACATAACATCACCGCAATTTTTGACGCCTTTTTGAATCCCTTCTTTCGCCAGAATATTAACAGCATTCTCCGTAGGGCAAAAAAGTAGGCTGGAAAGATGATCGGTCAGCACACGGTTGATTTCTTCGGGCATTCCTCTATTATAGCTTCGGAGCCCCGCTTCTACATGAAATACAGGCATATGCAACTTTGCTGCTGTGAGACTGCCAGCCAGGGTCGAATTGGTATCGCCGTAAACCAATACGCCATTCGGTTTTTCATCCATTAAAATGGGTTCAATTTTTTCCATCATTTTGGCCGTCATTTGGCCATGGCTCATTTGATTAATATTTAAATTATAATCCGGTTTTGGTAACCCCATTTCATTAAAAAAAATATCAGACATGTTTTGATCAAAATGCTGCCCGGTATGGATGATTACTTCTGAAAATGAATCTATTGCAGTCAATTTTTCCGAAACCATGGCAGCTTTAATGAACTGAGGCCGTGCTCCAAGGACAGTTATAGTTTTCAACTATCCTCCAAAGCAGCTACATTTTTTCCATCAAATTGAAATTGGCCGCATTGACTCAATCCATTTTCATCAAATTCAAGACGGCTGGCTTTCTTATCTACCCATCCAACAATTTTTCCCGGATTACCCAGGATGAGTGCAAAGTCCGGCACATCTTTTGTAATAACTGCACCGGCACCGATCATTGCATACTGGCCAATCGTATTGCCACAGACGATTGTGGCATTGGCCCCGATTGACGCTGATTTTTTTACCAGTGTTTTATCGTAAAACTCAGATCCTCGCTGGGGAAATTCACATCTGGGCAAAAGAATATTTGTAAATACCATGGATGGGCCGCAGAAGACATAATCTTCCAGTTCAACGCCTTCGTATACAGATACATTATTCTGGATCTTTACTGAATTACCAATTTTAACATTATTACCGACATTTACGTTTTGGCCCAGTGAGCAGTTTTGGCCGATGACTGTACCGGATTGAATGTGGGAGAAGTGCCAGATTTTTGTTCCGTTACCAATGGAAATGTTTTCATCAATCACTGCTGTATCATGTGCGAAAAAAGGATTTGTATTCATTGTTTATGCTCCACTTTTCACCTGCTCTTCAAGGGCGGACAAATGTATTTCCCACATTAAGAGCGAGATACGGGTAGTGTTTTATTTGTTAAGGAATTTGTGGCCATTTCCAGGATTTTTACTACATCTAAACCATTATCAAATGTCGCTTTATCAATCTTTTTTTCCCTGATTACATCAATAAAATATTTTAATTCATTCGTTAAAGGCAACGTTTGTTCGTACTCAATTTTTGTCGATGGTTTATTTTTTAATAATAATAAATTCAAGTCAGGATCGAAATCTTTCTCATAAAATAATAATGGTTTATTTTCAGCTGAATCCTCAAAGTGAAGTGATCCTTTGGATCCAATAACCACTAATCGATGCTCCTTAAAGGGGTGCAGCCAACTGACATAGATGTGCCCTTGCACTCCATCTGGATATTTTAAATAGGTAATGGTTGTATCATGGATATTTTTTTGGATAAAAGCGCCCCCAGAGGATTTAACTTCTACCGGGAATGATTCTGTAAAAAATTGGAATAGTGAAATATCATGGGGGGCAAAACTCCAAAAGACATTCTCTTCTTTGCGCACCACGCCCAGATTCAGGCGATTGCTGTATATATACTGAATATCACCGATAATTCCATCGACAATCATTTCTTTCATTTTTATAATGGCGGGATGAAATAATAATAAATGACCTACAATCAGTTTTCCATCTAATTTTTTTATAAGGGATTGAATTTTCATCCCCTCTTCAACGGATAGGGTTAATGGTTTTTCCACCAAAACCGGCGTTTTGTTCTTAAGTATATCTTTGGCTAAATCTATATGAGTAACAGGAGGCGTAGCCACAACATAACCATCAAAATTTGTTTGAAAAGCTTTTTCAAGTGAATTAAAACAGGTTGTCTGGGGGAATAATTCTTTGATTTTATTTCTTTGTTGCGTATCAGGGTCCACGACGCCGCCCAGGGCATCGAGTTCAAAAAGGGTTCTTATATGATTTTTACCCCATCTGCCAGCGCCGATAACGCAAATTTTTATATTACCCATAAAATTAATACTTAAATACTGTTGTTAAAGAAGAAGAGACCAATCCAAATATGGCAGAAAAGACCAAAAACAAAAAGCGTTTGGGAGCACTTTTTCTTGAAGGCGGTGTGGCATGATCAAGAATATGGAGAATGGAGGTTTGCTTCACTTCTTCTATCCGGGCCAACTCTAATTGCTGCTGGAGGGTTAAATAGACCTGTTTTTTCGCCTCCACTTCCCGAAATAATCTTGAAAATACCATAAATAATTCAGGTGAATCTTCATAACCGCGATTTCTTTCCTTAAAATCTTTTAATGCCAGTTCAGAAGATTCCAATTCACTTTTTACAATAAAAAGCCGGTCTGATATAAACAGTTTTTCTTTCGTCGACTGGGCCGAATTTTCTTTTTGTATATATAATTGCACCTGGTCCCCAATAAAATTAGCCACACTGGCTGAAACAGGAGGATCCTCCAGCGTTACGGTAATTTTAATGAGGCCTGATAAACGATCCTCCACTACCTCTACATGGTCAGTAAATTTTTTAATTGCCTGTTCTTTTATATATGCGGAGTCATTCATACTGGCGCTAAATGGGTTGTACCAAGGGGGCTTGTCCATCTTCCAGAGTTGATAAAGGCTCACCTTTGAACCATTTTGTTTAAGCCACTTTTGATCCAGCACTTTATTGGCAATTAAGCGGGACTTTACCACATCCGGTATATTGAAATCCTGGTTGTTCTCTGGCATGTTCATGCCAAAGTTTGTTGCTAAAGATTGAAATTGCCCTAATCCCTGCAATCCATCTTTTTTCGCAGGGTATAGTGAAATTTGAGCAGAATAATACTTGGTAAACAGAAAAGAAAACCCCGTTCCCAGTATTGCAGCAAGAACTGCTGTTAAAATAATATTTTTTCTTTTTGTATAAAGGATCCGAAACAAAACACCAAAATCAATAATATTATCCTGGATGATTTTCGGCTTTTCAGACTCTTTATCTTCCATTTCAAAATCGGGATAAGCAGTTTTCAGGCGTTCCAACACATCCACATTGATGGTGGTATGACTCTTTTCATAATTGATCAGGGTCGCCCTGGAAACACCTAATTGTTCAGCCATATCCTCCTGGCGAATATCATTCATCAGACGGAATCGTTTTATTTTCTGGCCCAGTGTCAAATTAATTTGGACTGGTTTGATTTAACAATAACATTAATGTGAGCAGTGTTGTTGCGATATTTGCCGTTTGGGTAGATACCATGGTAAAGGCTTCCCAGCCATTTGGCCCCTTAGAAGATCCGCTCAAGGTACGGGGATAGATCATAATGGTTGAACCATCCACCACTTTAGGTGATGACCATTTTGATTGCGGGATGGCTGTTCCATTGGGATGAATCACCACCACATCCCTAGGGTCTGCGAATGCTGAATATCCGCCGGCCCGGTTAATATATTTTTTTAATGAACTTCCTTTTTTAAAGGTTACATATCCAGGCTGGTTTACTTCGCCGCTCACCAGCACAAGTCCAGATTTTTTCAATACATTCAGACTATCGCCATTATTGAGGAAAAAGGTATTGTCTTCCCAGGCAATTTTCAGGGAATCCCGGAAAACCTCTATCCCATTTTTAAGTGCATAATTGGTATAACCGCCGGCCAAATCTAAAATTGTGCCCAGGGTGGTTAAATTATTCACAGGGTAAAGGCCGGGTATCTTGATCTCACCGGTAATTTTGACCGATTCAATGGGTTGATGTTGATTCGTGGGAGGAATGGTGATATGGTCGCCATTGGCCAGTGCAATGTTTTCATTTTCCAAATCCACAACAATAGTTAACGGTGACTGTCCAGATGGATTTTTGCGACTCAGAATAATCCGTGAAAAATCAATGGTATGCATAAAATCAGTGTCATAAGTGGTCATGGTGGCATCAATCAAATCCTGCAGTACCATATCAGTCTGGTAGGGATATTCTCCGGGATTTTTTATTTGACCTTCGATGCGAACAAATCGATCCATATCCGGCATCGTTGGTACATGAATGCTATCACCATCGGAGAGTTCATAATTTGATGTTTGGTTTTCCTTCAACAAGTAATCGTTATTTTCTGAATCGCTATTATTTTTATAAACAAATATTGTTTTTGCTGCTTTTACATCTTTACCACCAGCCATTTTTATGAGATCTTCCAGTGATTCCTTTTCAGCAATCTCATAATAACCGGGATTTCGTACGCGACCCGTCAAGGGAATAGTGGAAATTCTTGGAGGAATATAAATAATATCCTGATCCAATAGGCGGACATCACTCACGTTTTTGCCCAAAAATATATAATTATAGACATCCACAGTTCCGATTTTTTGTCCGTCACGTAGCACCTGAATATCCCTCAGAGAGCCCTTGTTCTTGACGCCGCCGGCCTGGGTGAGGCCTGTAATGACATTTGAAAAAGGATGTATCATATGGACACCGGGGATATTCACAAAACCGACAAAGTGCACATTTACAGATTTCAACTCACCAAGGGTAATATCAATAAAGGATTTCGGAGTCTTCCCTAATAAAGTTGAATAAACATGTGAATATTTTGAAATAATATATTGTTTTGCCTCAGCTACCGTTTTTCCGCCCAAATTCAGAATGCCGATATTATCTATATAAATCTGCCCATCCCTGTTGATTACTTTTGTATTCTGTGCTTCGGTTTCGCCCCAAAGGGAAATAATCACCTCATCGCCAGGTCCAAGGTTATAATGTTTTGGAATGGGTAAATTCTGCCAAAAGGGAATGGTATCACGCTGAGTAAAAATTTCATAACCGATGTAGGGCATTGTTTTTACTGAGTCTTCTAAATATTTTAACTGTTCAAGCAATTTTTGTGTGTTTGCTAATAATGATTCCACATCTTTTCTTGAGTAGATCAGTTTATCAGGAAGGGCTGTACTCTGTGTTGTTTTTTCAGCTTCTGAAATATCAGCAGGCTTTTGGAGGGCCTGGCGTTCAAGGGCCTTTTTATATTCAGATTGGAGTTGTTGGAGCTCTTGGTAGGATTGAGGATAAATCAAGATAAAGGATAAAAGATAAAGGACAAAAGGAAGAAAACGGCGCAAGCTATGAAAAATTGGCACTGATTCGGTCTTTTTATTATTTTGGTCTTTTCGGAATCTAAACATGCCAAAATTTACATGTTATTAACGGAATGTCAAAGCATTTGCATTATATGTCAATATAGAATAAGTCGGTAATGATAAGATATTGTACAATATGTAAATCAAAGAGGTCAGATTATTAATTAATAACTTTGAATGTTTGATTAAAAAGAGAGGGTGTGTTCGAGAGAGATGAGGAGGGTTTGGGTACGCTGGAGAGAACCGGGTTCGAATGTTTCATCCCAAACATTGCGGTTTACATCTACAAAACCATAATGTTCAAAATATTCATTTTCATAAATAATATGTATCTGCGTATTCCCTCTTTTATATGAGGCATTAATGCGGGATTCAAATTTCACTTCTGGCGGAAAATGATAGGTGACACCGTGGCGTTCATAATTCAAACCGTAGATGAAACTTTTTTGTTCATCTTTATATCCAACAAATATTAAAAAGTCATCTGAATCGGCGCCACTATGGGCGGCCCATCGTCTGCCTTTATATGACGAATAATTATATTTTATATTGTCATACCAATTGGGGGTGGGCAAAATATTATAATAGATGCCCTGGACCAGCCGAGTATATTCAAAACCAAATAATAAATTATCTGAACCAAAGGCACCTTGCTTTCTTAAACCTAAATTACTCCCCATGGCATGATCGGAATAGACTTCCGGGTCTTTGCCTGCATAAGAGCGATTGGGAAAACCAATATCCAGGAAAACTTCTAACCCGGAATCCGGGAAATGGGCCAATAAATAATATTCATTAATGGTGTCCCAATACTTTCGGTTCTTATTATCAATTAATACCGATACTGCATCGGAAAAAGACCAGGGTAGATCGCGATCCCCGCCGCTGAGGACATTTCGACTCATGCCAAATTCAAAACTATTATACTTTATATTCAAAAACCATGCGGAGAAATAATAATCATCCCCAGCACTATTTTGCATTTCTTCTGAAACCATATATTTAAATTTATATGAAGCATTATTCATTAATGACTGATATCCAGTTGTGCCTATATAATAATGATAGAACCCTTCTGTATTGTTACTTAATACCAAACTATTGTGGATTCCCGGCCCCCACCATTGATCCCAATTGCCTAATCCGGCAGATAGTCCATTAAATCGAAACTGTAGACCGGTATTTCTAAATTGATTGGGGTGATAATTAGACCCAATCGGTACATCATTTAATACAGAAAACAATTGATCCTTCTCTGGCAGGACTATGCTGTATTGATTATTACCCATTATGACCGGCTCGGTTGAAAAAGATAGATACTTAGCATGGTATTGAAATAATAGTGATGAAATAGAACCATACCCCTTGGGAAAATAATAGCCATTTTGGTTTTCGAGGTTGGAAAGGTTTGTGTTTAGGTAAAAAGATTGAGTAAAAGAAATATTGAATAAATTTATGATTTTTGATTGATGATTTTTGATGGAGGACGGGTTCAGAGATGATTGAGAAAATATGGCAGATAGCAGATAACAGATAACAGATAACAGATAAAAGAGTTTCTTTATGATTTTCTTTCCGTTTTATTAGTTAATGGAGAAAGAATAGCCGAACCAGATAAGTTTACTGATGGAAATATTATTTTGAACAAAACCGCAGTTTTTAATGTGTTCATATTCGAGGGTAATAAAGGCAGTTTGGTGGGATGTGATTTTACGGTGATAGGTTAAAACATATTCTGTTTTAAGTTCGGGGTAGGTCATGCTTTTAATGCCATGACGCTCTTTATTAAAAGACATAAGTGTAGTGGAGATATCGTTACTGAAGCCCAGCATAAAAATCAAATCATCGGAAGAGGAGCCGGAATGAGCACCCATGCGACGACCCTGGTAGGTGAAATAATCATATGGAGTTTTGGCATAGTAATTTGGAGGTTCACTTCCTCTATAGAATTTTGGATTAAATGTATTGGAAATACGGGTGGTTAAAAATTCAAAACCAGTAAAAAGATTATACTTATTAAGCTTTGTTCGTTTTGTAAATCCAAGTTGGTATCCAAGGGTATGATCCCAATGGGCTTTAAGATCGGTGAGGTTGCCTCGGTTATCATCGCTGGCCACATCGGCATAAACGTCTAAACCAGATTGTGGAAATGATATTTTAACAAAACCTGTGAGCAATTCGTCCCAGACATCGAAGCCGGGGGTTCCAGGCTGGGTATAACTTAAATCTTTTTTACTTTGGCCAAAAAGGGGTTCAACCACCAACCGGGCTGCATCCATTAATGACCAACTTTTTTCGGAAACTGTTGTCATAGATAAATTCCCAAAATCTCCAGATAAATAAGTTCGGTGTAACCCTAAGGTAATAATTGCATTTTTAGAATGATGAGAAAGATTGGCTTTTAAACCTGAAAAGTATAGTTGCAAGCCAGCTGTACTTTCGTAGGGCATGGCAATTATTTGAGACCCAAATGAAAATTGACCCACGCGTATATCTTTAAATGTACCCAAAAAATATGTCTCCTGGCTGGGAGCATTATTTGATAGAGCCAATGCAGAATGAAACCCTGGCCCCCACCAGTGGCTCATATTGCCGTAACCAATACCAAACCCTTTATAATGCAATGCAAACCTAGATTGACGGAGCCCTATTTTTGTTTTACCATCATAATTATTGATATAATGGTTATTGGTTGCATTATAGGTACCAGAAACAGGGGCATTATTAAAATTGCCATTATAAGAAATAGTGTAAGGTTCAATATATAATGAGAACCATGGTGTGGCATATTCTAGCCGGGCACTCAATAATTTTGCAGAAGACCCGGGAACAAATAATTCTGCATTATTATCTAAGTTAGGATGCCCACTATTTGATACTGTATTTATATTAAAAGAAATCTTATATCTTGATTCAATGTTGTCTTTGTATGTGTTTTGGCTTACTGCATTTCCATTTATCTGAGGCAATTGCCCAAACCCATCCATATTTATGGTTGATTGTGAAAAAACAAATGCATTTGAAATAATAATTATACCAGAATGGTAAATTATATTTGAAATCTTTAATGGCCAGAATTTAATGAGATACACCTTTATGAAATATTACTTGAACTCCTGTTATAAAAAGTATCTTTATATTTAACCAAAATGATTTATTCTGTAAATAATATTCGTCCAATTTTACTTTTTCAGAGATTGTCAATTCATCACGCCCATTAATCTGAGCCCAACCCGTTATTCCGGGTTTAAGTTTATGAAGCCCTTTTACTGTGCGGAGTGTTTTTAGGTCATCTTGATTGTGTAATGCTGGGCGTGGGCCCACAAAAACCATTTCACCCTTTAATATATTCAATAATTGTGGTAACTCATCAATACTTAGTTTCCTCAAAATTGGCCCTATGATGGTATTATAGTCTTGTGCCTCTTTTACTAAGTGAGTCGGTATATCGGGTGTTTCTTTTTTCATGGTTCTGAATTTATATATCCAAAATTCATCATTATTTATTCCGATTCGTTTTTGTCGGAAAAATATGGGGAAACCATCATCTATGATTATAGCCAATGCAACAATCGCAAATATCGGAAATAAACATATAAGTAATAATATGCTAACAATTTTGGTCATTGCTTATTAATTATTGATTTTTAATTTTGGATTTTTGTTATCTAAGGTTGCAGGTAGTGTTATATATTGTCTTATTTTATCAGAAGGAAACACATTGTCTGAAATAAGTTTTGTTGCATTCTCTTTTAGAAAAATGTTGTTCATCAATTTTCCAATAATGTATAATCCTTTTACCATGATACTTGGGATGGAAAGGACCCATTTCGCATTTACATATTTTAGTAAATCATTATAGGAATATTCATTTTCATCGGAGATATTATATGCACCTACCGGGATTTTATTTTCTAGGATTCCTTGTATTGCAGAGCCAATATTCTCCAAATTACATAAGGTTAGTTTTTTAGATCCATTCCCTACTTTGTAAAACCAGCCTCCCGCTCTTGTACGGCGATTAATATTTAATTGAAAATCTGGTGCATAGACCGGTGCAAATCGAAGAATCCAGGACTGGGTGCCATAATTATTTTGTAAATATTCTTCTGCTTCAAGTTTAGTAATGGCATAAGGGCTAAATGGATTTTTAGTTGAATCTTCATTATACATATTTTGGTGAAATTTTTCGCCATATACAGAAATAGTACTGGCAAAAATGATCTTATTGGGGAGCTTTCCTTGTACTTCTAAAGCAGATAGAAGATTTACCAATGTTTGATTATTGATACGCCTAAACTCATCAAATTCTTGCCCTTTTCCTTTTTTATGAGCTAAGCCTACTAAAAAAATAAGTGCATTACATTTTGGCGATTTCTTTACAAAAGTTTTTACATCTTTTTCTTTAGTAAGATCTAAGGGGGAAAAGTTATCTTTAATTAACCCTTTACTATAATCTAATGCAGTTATGGAATAATCTTTATTAAACCTATTATATAGAAAAGAGCCAATGAAACCATTGGCACCTGCTATAAGAATATTATTCATTACAATATTACCAACTTAAATATTAAACAAGCTTAATCTAATTAACCTTGTTTAATATTAATTAATAATTCTAATGATTTTCATTACTACTTAATCAATTTATAATTGAAAGCATACTAGTGTCTTTTTTATAAAGAGATAAATATGCATTTCTTTTTTGTTCATTTTCCCCTGATTTAAAAAAATGCCTAAATACAACATTTGCTGGATGATTAAAAATATTGGATATATGTAATATAATAGTATCAAAACAGTAGATTTTTTCAATAGAATATGTAGAGAACAAATAAAACAAATCCATAATAGTTGTTTTACCTCTTAAATCAATATCGGTAATGTTTGAATAATTTTGTGAATCTTTAATTTTATCATTTTCACTCCCTATATGAACAATAGTTGATTTAGAATTATTATTTTTCAATTTTTCAAGAAGTAATTTTTTATCTTTTGGAAATAACCTGTATCGCCCAGAATCTAGATAATTACTGAATATTATATATTTATTGTTACTCATGAGTATTTTCTTTTTTTCAGGCAATAAATAATCTAAAAAATCCCCAGATGAAACAGGTTGTAATACGTGTGAGAGATTAAAATAATCAGAAAAAACATCTACAAAATAATTTGTGATTGACCTGTCAATACTCATTGAAGCTGTGTCAAATAAAAAATAGTGGATTTCTCTACCAAATAGTTTTTTTAAATGTGGTAATAAATGAACAGTAGTTATAAATAATGTTTTCTGCTCTTTATAAGCAATATTTTCATTGTTTGGAAAAAGGAACTCTATACTCTTTGAAGGCCGTGCAAGAACAGGGAAACCGGCATATTTTAGTTGTTTAAATAAAGGTTTAAAGAATAATTGATCTCCGAAATGCATTAACCTAAAATAATCAAGATAAAAATATATCAAATCATAGTCATCAATATTGGAACTACAGTTTTCGAAAACAGAACCACCATAGAGTTTGTTCGATTGCAATCTCCTTATTAAGCTTATTTCTAGTTGTTCTTTATAATATTTTATCATTTTTATTGGTCTTTATTAAAAGAGAAAATGAAGTAAACAGTTACAATATTTAATTGATTATTAAATGATTCAAATAATTTTCTATGCCTTCAGATATTGAGTAAACTGGTTTGGTGCATTCTGTGGCAATTAATTTATCAATTACTGCGCAAGTATTTGCTTGATAAGTATTTAATAGGTCGTTCGGAAAAGGTATATATTTAACATTCCCCCTTTTTACCTTTCCAATAATTGTATTAGCCATTTGATTAAATGTATTTGCATCTCCTGTCCCAACATTGTAGATACCTGATTCAACATTATTTTCCGTGAAAAACAAGGTTATTTTGACGGCATCAGAAATGTAAATAAAATCCCTTTTTTGTTCACCGTCATCATAACCGTGAGAACCTTTAAACAATTTTATAGATCCTTCTTTTTCTAATTGTTGAATAAAGTGCCAAGCCACACTCGCCATACGACCTTTATGGGATTCTCCAGGTCCGTAAACATTAAAGTATTTTAATCCTGTCCATAATGAAGGTGTCTCTTTTTGTTTAAGAACCCATAAATCAAAATCTTGTTTACTTTGGCCATATGGGTTTAAGGGGTTTAAATGTGGTACGAGATCGTGATTATCTGAGAATCCTTTTGAACCATCTCCATACGTTGCGGCGCTGCTTGCATAAATGAATGGGATTCCAATTTTTAATGCTAACTTCCATAGATTTTGGCTAAATAAGACATTATTTTCGTATAAATAATCTTTGTTGGTTTCCAAAGTATCGCTGCATGCGCCAAGATGAATAATGGTTTTCAGTTCAAGGGTATTTTGTTGTAACCATGAATGCATTTTTTCAATATTAATAATTTTTTTGAAATTAAGATCATTAATATTTGATATTTTTAAAGGATGATCCAAGTTATCAACAATAATTATATCAAATATATTACGTCGATTGAGCTCTCTTATAACGTTTGAACCAATAAAACCTGCTCCACCAGTTATTATAATCATAATAATTCATCTTTTTTTATTGCAACAGTACCCATATGAGTTACAACTATGCCTGCTGCATAATTAGCAAAATCAGCGGCTTCATTTATCGATCCTCCGCCAACTATGGCGGAAGCGAAGCAGGCAATAAATGTATCACCAGCACCACTAACATCAAATACTTCTTTTGCATTTGCTTTTAAATGAAATTTTTTATTTTTTTCAACTACTGACACTCCATCTGAACCACGAGTTGTTATACAACAATTAATATTGTAATTCGACAGTATTTGGTTGCCTCCTATTTCAAAATCATAATCATTTAAAAGATTGTGATTAAGAATTTTTTCCAATTCCTTTGAATTTGGAGTAATATACGTGGCATTAATATATTTCTCCCATTCTTTACCTTTTGGGTCGACAAATGTTGGAATTTTTAAATTATTTGCCTTTTGAATAATTTGGTGTAGCACCAATTTGGTGCAAAGGCCTTTTCCATAATCACTAATGATTACGGCATCAATCTTTGAAGACATTTCTTCTATTTTTTTTATTATAATATTTTCTTCTGAACTATTGATAGTTTTTGTATTCCAATCTACTCTTAAGATTTGATGATTTTCAGCTATAATCCGGGTTTTGAGTGTTGTTTTAATGTTATCTTTAACTAACATATTTTTTGTATCAACATTTATATCATTCAATTTTTGCATAATATTTTCACCAGCTTCATCATTTCCAATTATACTTATAACATCAATATTTATTCCTAAATTGAAGAGGTTGTTTATAACATTGCCACAACCTCCTAGGGTATTATTTTCAGATATGACATCTAAAATTGGAACAGGTGCTTCTGGGGAAATTCGATTTACTTTGCCAATGATATAGTGATCGAGCATAATATCACCTATTACAAGTAATCTCTTATTCTGCGAATTATTAATTAATCTTTCAAACACAATAACTTATAATTTGCTTTTATAAATAAAATACTAATTTGAGGATGAACTAATAAAATCTTTTTCCCACCATTTTAAACCGTAAAGAGTCCCAACTGATGCATAAGTTATTGCTTGAATACTATAAGTCATTATAGTTGAATAATGAAAAGTTGAGAATAAACCAATCAAAATAATTCCTTTCATTGACATTATAATATGTTTTAGTCCAAATAATATCTCAGTATATCTGAATTTGTAAAACAATACTGAAAAAAATATTGTTAAGTACAAACATACTCCAATAATCCCTATTTGATCGGTCATAAAAAAGATGAAAAAATCATCACCGCTTAAACCTTTATATGCTGTTAGAGGGTTTAAATACCCATTACCAGTAAAAATTGTTATGATATTATTTTTTGTTAAATATTGATTAATCGATTCAGCTTTTGAAGAATAAATATAGTACGGTAAATTTTTTATTAATATTGCATACTTTTGATATATTGGAAGGAATGTATTACCCAGCAGTATAATTAAAAATGCAGGTATCAATAACCTATAAGGTTTAATTATTATTTTCTTCCAATAAAAATATAATAAATAAATTATTATCATCATCATAGACATTTTGATAAATGATAATAATATGCAAAGAAAAATGATAAATACAAATGAACCAAGTAGAATTTTATTTTTGGCATAATTATTAAATATTGAATGAAAACAGACAAATCCTATTGCCATTAGGTGCGCAGATTGATGAGATTGTAGAAAGATGCCAGGGATCCGTATTATTGGTTGATTAAATAAATAAAATAATGGTACAAATTCATAATTATAATTTTGTAAATCAGTAGGATCGCCATATCGGTTTTTTACCATAAATAATTCTGTTGGGTGATGATTTAATATATTGATATAAATATACTGGAGTATAAATATAAAAACACTAATTGCAGCAAGAATTGAAATAGTTTTAAATATAATTTTTGAATTATTATAATTAATGATAATAGTTATATAACTGCAATAAGCGAAGATAGGTAATAACATATAATCTCTATATTTATCTATAGATCTAAATATGCTTAAATCATTAAATCCTAAAGTAATCAATAGTAAAATCAATCCATATAAAAGTAAGAATAATATTTTTATTAATAATTTATTATCAAGATTCTTTAGCTTTCGACTTAGTAATAATATTGGTACAGATAAACCTAATATCGAAAAATCAATCCATAAAGAAAGTATATTATTAACTCCGCTCGAAATGCTATATCTGATTATATAATAAAATACTGAAAAAATAATAAAATGATTAATTCCTTTAATAGGATATTTCATTCCTAAATAAAAAAAATAGACAAATAATAATAACGCAAATATAGAATAAATAATCATTCAAATATAAATTAAAAGTTGATTATAACTAATAATTTCAATTTCTTTCTTTCAATTTCTTTCTTTCAATTTCTTCTGTTTTCCTAAATCGAAATAATTCTCTCAATAAATCCCAATAACGAATTAGCATGATTTTTAAAAATATAAGAGGAATGTTATCTCTTTTTACAATTCCAATTCTTGGTACACTTAAAGGATCTGTTTCATTGTTATAAAATTTAAATTCTGTCGAAAATGCAATTGAAATTTTATTATCTATTAATATTGATTTTTCTCTTTTCCCAAAATCCTGATTTGGATCACCGTTTGGATATGCAAAATATTTTGGGTAAGCACCTAATATAGGTTTTAAAGAATAAATGGATTTTTCTATTTCGTACCTAGATATTTCATCTGTTTCGTTGCTTAATATTGGATGATTCATTGTGTGGGGGCCAATATCGACCAGATTTGATTCTGCAATAATACGTAATTGAGTTTTTGTAAGGTTCTGATTTTTTTTTGGCACAATATTATATTGATTAAATACATGATCAATGATTGTGTGGATTTGAAAAATAGTTAAAGTTTTCAAGATTGAATAAAGAGAAAAAGATTTTATTATTGAAAATTTATATTGTGTAAAATCACAAATTATCCGTATCAGTTTTTTATTACCTATTTGGAAAACAATATTTTCTATTTCTTGAAACCAATAGTTAGTTCCATTATATAGCACTTTTGGTGATACATATAATGATGCGGGAATATTATTTTCTTTTAGTATTGGAAATACATTTTTGAAAAAACTGCTATCCCCGTCATCAAATGTTAAATGGCAACATCTATATTTATTGTTTTCCATCTGAAAAAACTCATTCACTTCATTTATTGATATAAAATCATAATATTTACCAATAAATGTTAATTGTCTCCTAAATTTTTCTTTTGAAGAAACTACATGGAACATTAAAATAATATTGTGATCTGAGAATGGATTAGTTGTCAAGCTTATAACCCCAATGTATAATCACCATCAGAACTAGATAAATACCATTTATTTTCATTACAATAATAATCATCCGAATGGCGTGAATTATTCTTAAAAATAATAAAATCTAAATTGGGGGTTGAAGAATTAATAAATCCACATTTCAATAATTCATCTCTTAGTTTTTTTGGCATAAATGAAACCTTTATTATATCTGACTTTGTTTTTTTTGCTTTTTGAATTATCCAATATGATATAGATTTAACTAATTGACTATTTGTATGGTCGCAGAAAATATCTAAAACTTCAAAAATCATCAAATCTGAATTTTTTCTTTTCCTTATCGAATAAGCTAGATAACCAACTAATAGGCCATTTTTTCTTATTGAAAAAAGAAAAATATTACCCAAAGGGTGTTTTAAATATCGCCAAATAAGATATTTTTTATTTCGAACGCCTAATATATTATAAGAATTTTTTAGCTTCTCCCATAAAATATCAAATTCTTCATTTATATGATTACATTTTGAAAATTGATATGTTTTATTTGTTAATAAATATTTATTCCTTATTATATCTACAATTTTTATAAAAGGAATAAATATCCTAATAATCGATTTTCCTATATTAGAAAATTTTTTCTCATTACACCATTCAATTAAAACTTTATCTGATCTTATCAAATAATAACAATTTTTATTATTGTAATCTTTAATTGTATAGGAACCAAAAGGTTTAAAAAGATCTGTTATTCCATTAATAGGAGTGTTTCCAACAAATAAATAATCATTGTTCTCTTTAATAAACCTGTTTAAAAAACTATAAGTATTTAATGGTTGTCTAAATTCTTTGGATATGAATAAAAAACTTCCAAATACTAACAATTTATTTTTACCATTTAAATTAAATAATTGTGGGAAAAAACTAATACTGCCTATTATTTTATTATTTTTTTCCATTACCCAACCATCGCTATAATCCCCCTCGATATATGGATTGTTAACAAAGAGCCATTCCCATATTAATTCCAACGGTTTAACTTCAAAGCGAAATATTTTAGACACAGATAAAATTATTATTTTTTTATCATTTTTTGTAGCAGGTCGAATTATTATTTTTTCACTCATCACTAAATAAGCTCAATATTATACTCTTCAGTTAATTAATCTGAAAAGTTTATTTTTTTCTTCTAAAAGTCTTATCTCCATTCCTTTATCGATATGGAACGATTCTTGATTTGCTTTATTTTTATAAAGAATTTTTTGAAGAAATATAAATTTTTTGAAGAAATATAAATTATTGATCATTTGTTTTTTTTTTAAATAATGAATAATTATGAAAATAAATTTATTCAGGAATTTTACTCTAGGTTCCTTTGAAGTATTTATCATTAAAGATGAATAATCGCATGATACATATTCAACATTAATAAAATCACAAACACTTTTTATAGTACTATCTGTATTATTAATTAATTCATTAAATGGGACACACAATATATCAAATTGGGTTTTGAGAGAAATTATATTATCATATATAAAAATTGCATTTTCTACTTCTTTCTCTCTTTTTTCCGCACCAATTCCAATCATTCTTTTGAATGCAAGGAATGATTTATATCTTTCAATGGGATCTCTAATCAACACAATTATTTTAACATCTTTAAAAGTGTTTTTTATTTCCTTAATTTTTCTCGGATAAAAAATATATATGGGATCAACTTCCATCCAAATTTTATTATTATTATTAAAATAATTTGAATAATCACCGATTATATTTCTAACCTTATTGTTTATCCAATAATTTGTTTCCTTTATTTTGGGCATTGATATATTTTTATAAAATCTAAAGATTTGATCAATAAAAGTCGTCCCAGATCTATGAGGTCCCACACATAAAACAAGATTTATATTTTTATAACTCAAATTAAATTAATTGTTGTAAAAAATGAATTTATAGAGATATACTTTATATGAAATACTTTTTGTTATTTTTTCATTCTATTACTTATGTAAAAGGTCATAACGTAAATATTTAATACTACCCTACGAAAAAATTAGTTTCTTGAGGATTTTGCTCTAAATATTCAATAAACTGGTTTTTATAAATTTTTGTTTTTTTTAAATTAAAAAATATGCTTACTGCGCTATTTGGAAATATGCGTGCAAATTTCTGTGCAAAAAATGGAGGGAATGGATAAAAGTTACTCCCAGCGAATTGAACACATTCAAAACCTCCATTCCAACAATTGTTAAGAAATAACAATAGACCTTGTTTCGTAAAACCGCGGATATGTGGACCCCACAAATGGATAGAAGTTGGTTGTTTCCCAAGTAATAGTAAAAGTCTATTATGCAATGAAGAAAGATTAGGCACCCCCACTATGCAATGGCCACCTAATTCAAGTGTTCTTGAAATCTCGTGAAAAATCCAAAAAATGTTTTTTGTATGCTCTAGAATCTGATTCGCAATAATAATATCGAAATACTCCTTGTCATATGGAAAAGTATCTTTTTCAATATCAAGAATTGAAACTTTAATACCTAAGGAATCTAAATGGCTAACATTGGGCGGATAATATTCGAGGGCATATTTATTACATTTATCATGAACTTCATGCGCAAGGAGTAAATCTGCACCTTTACCTGCGCCAATATCCAAAACATTTGTATATGGTGAATTATTAATAAAAAAATCTTTTATGACAATACGCCCATGGTTTAAAGACTTATCAATCATAAGGATATATCCATAGGATTTATATTCATCTTACTCCTGATATAGTAAAAGTCGGATTGGCATATCCCAAACATAAAACAAGATTTATATTATTAAAACTCAAATTAAATCAATTGTTATAAAAAATGAATTTATAGAGATGTACTTGATATGAAATACTTTCTATTATTTTTTCTAATCAAATTCGTAAGCCAAGTATTTTTCAAACCATTTTATTGTCTTTTTAAGACCTTCATCTAGTTCTGTAGTGGGTGACCAACCAAAATATTGTTGAACCTTTTCAAAATCCATAAATTGGCACTCTATTTCACCTATTGGTTTGTTTTGTTTCATTAATTCTAAAATATTTTCGAAGTCATTTGTGTTTCCTACTGAAAAATAAATCTTCTCTAATAATTCTTTCATTTTTATTGGTGAATTGGTACCGGCATTAAAAATTTGACCTGAAATTTTTCTAGGATCTTTCGACAATGTTTCAGCCATAGTAATATATAGTTCAGTAACATCATCGACAAAAAGGAAATCTCGTACCATTCCACCATCGCTCCGAGGATAGAATTTTGTATAACCTAATGCTGATCTGATTGCATCAGGAATAATTGCGGAAAAATTCAATTGTCCAGGACCATATATGTTGGAAAAACGTGTTATTACTAAAGGTAAATTAAATAAGTCGTTGGCATAAGATTGTGCAATCATATCCGCACATGCTTTTGAAGTATCATAAGGATACTTTGGCAATAAAGGATAATCTTCTTTATATGGCATTCTATCTTCATCATATGAACCATATGCTTTATCTGTTGACGCAATCACGACTGCCTCGACAGTTTCTTGATGAGTTCTTAAAGCTTCTAAAAGAGTGTAAGTACCTCTAATGTTTGTTTCAAATGTAAGATAGGGATTCCTCATTCCAACACCAACTTCAACTTGTGCCGCTAAATGGAAAATAATATTTATATTTTCTTCAGAAATAACTCTACACATTAGTTCTTTATTGACAAGTTCGCCATTTATAATTACAATATTATCTGATAAGCTTTCATAGAATAAAAATGTATTTTTTGATATATTACGAATAAGGCCAAAAACATTCGCACCTTTATCTATTAATGATTTACATAAATTTCCACCTATAAAACCATTTATTCCTGTAATAAGTACATTTTTATTTTTCCAATAATTATTCATTATTATCCTTCTTATTTAATATTTTTTCAATATCGTTTTCTGCTTTATTCAGCTCTTCGACTGTATTGACTGTTATATGTATTCCTTCATGTCGATACCCATTTAATAAACCTTTTACTGCTAATGCTTTTAGAAAATCAGCAAATTTGTTGTATTTATAAGTAAGTTTTAGCATCTCGTGGTTAAAATAAAAATACCCGATATTTATCCATTTATCAAGGATAGGTTTTTCTGCAAATGATAAAACTTTTCCTCTTGAATCAATTTCTACTAAACCAAATTGGCTCTTTAAAGGCCATACTGCCATAGTAACTGTTTGATCCTTCATATTGTGATCTTGGATTAATTTTTTGATATCTATATCAGAAAGAGTATCTCCATAAAGAACTAAAAAATCTCCATTAATTAATCTTCCTGCATCTTGAATTCTTTTTATTATGTCAACATCGCCAGAATTACTTATTTCGAAAGAAATATCTTTCCGATCATTTGTCAAATATCTCTCAATAGTCTCAGATTTGTAACCAGTTGCAAAAATAAAATTATTTATATCATTCATTTTTAAATGCCGAACGATATGAGATAATATTGGTTCATTTTTTATTTTTATTAATGGCTTTGGGAAATTTTTTGTAAGTGGACGCAATCGTTCTCCTTTTCCGCCGCAAAGAATAATTGCTTTTTTTTCTATATTTTTAAATTTCATTATAAATTTTCTCGATTTTTAACATTGTACGATTGATTGAAAAATATTTTGCAGCCCTTTTTCTTCCTTTCTCCCCCATTTTAATACGTTTTTTCTTATCCATAATAAGTGTTGAAATAGCTTTAGCTAATGCATTTGAATCTCTAGGCTTGACCAATATTGCAGTTTCATTAGCAGTCACTACTTCAGGTATTCCACCAACATTAGATGCAACTACTGCTTTTTTTAAGGCCATTGATTCAAGTATAAACATACCGAAAGCTTCATCAATTGATGGTGCCACAGAAATATCAAAATCATTGAAATTATATCTTCCTTCAATAACATTATTCAGAGTCTTTCGATGAAAAATAACATCGTTCTCCATTTGTTGTTCATTGATAATATCAAAAAGTTTTTGCTCATACTGTTTTTCAGCTTCGGAACTGACATCTCCAGCAATAATTAACTTTATATTAAAATGTGAATTTTTTATTTTTTGAATTGCTTTAATAAGATATTCTAATCCTTTTTCTGGTGAAATTCGAGCTAAAGTACCAATTACTATTTGATCATCTTTAATTTTATAAGTATTCCTTAAACTAAATCTATTAGATATATCTGAATTAAAAATATTTGGATGTATACTAGGATATATAACATTGAGTTTATTAATAGCGGAAGATGGAAGTGCTAGCTTTTTTTGGGTAGCTTTTGAAATAGAAATAATTCTATCTGAAAAAAAACCACAGAGATAATCAATTATTCGATGTCTAATTTTTTTGATATAGATATTATCATGTACAACTATACTAATATTAAAAACCTTTCCGATAATAATTGCTGGCAAGTGACTATCATTGCAATGGCTATCAATTATTTCAGGTTTTTCATAATAAACTATTTTAAATAATTGGTAAGTTAAATAAAACATATTCATAATCATTATTATAATATTTCCAATACTGCTTGAAGTTTTTGAAATCAAATTAAGCTCTTTGGTCTTAATCTTTGCTTCAGTTAATATGGATAGTAAGGAAGAATTACTCCTCGAAAAAACTACTGGGGTAAACTTTTGTAAATTTAAATTATTTACAATTAATATAAGATTATTTTGGCCACCCCCAATTATTGAACCTGTATCAATGAATAGAATTTTTTTTTGAATCAATGATTGTCTGGTTTAAAATTTATTATTCAATTTTTAGCAAAAAGTATTTTTACCAATATTTTAAATAACCTAAAATAATAATATATACGCACCTTAATGGTTTTAGGTTGATATACCAAATAATGTTTCTTAATAACCCTTAATAAATTTTTGTACTGAACAGTTGCATTTTCAGTAGAAATACCACCAATTCTAGATTCAGCTAATGGTTCTGAGATATATTTAAATATTTTACCACTTTTGGCTATTCTCAACCATAAATCATAATCTTCAACTGCTAAATAGCCTTTGCTTTCATTAAATCCATTTAATTCTTCCATAATTTTTTTTTTTATTACGACCGTACACAGGCCTACAAAATTTCCTCTAAGTAAAAGCTGACTATATATATTGGCCTTACTATAACTAATTGGTTTTGGCCATTTAGATATTACTTCACCATTAAGTGTTCTGTAAACTGCGTGTGAAACAATATCAACTTTTGTTTTTGAATGAAAAATTTTAATGGCTTTTTCAAGTTTTGTTCTATGCCAAATATCATCATCATCACAAAAAGCTATTAATTCTGCCTTTGATTGTTTTATAGCGTAATTCCTATTTATTGCGATTATACCATTATTATTATTTTGATATGCATTAATACGAGGATCATTAAACGACTTGATATAGGAGAAAAAATCATAATTAGAAAAATTATCAATTATAATAAACTCAAAGTTTTTATATGTTTGATTTAAAATTGAATTAATAGTTTTTTTTAGTAACTCTTTACGATTATATGTAGTTACGATTACTGTAACTAATGGATTAATTTTATCCATTAGAATTATTTAAATAATCAAAAATTTCTTTGATTCCCAGTTTTATATTAATTTTTTGTCTAAAGCCCAAATTATTGAGTCTTTTTGTATCTATTATAAATCGTTCGTTCTCATCTGAAATATCTGAATTCTTTGAAATTGAATTGTCTGGTAATATAATATCAATTTCTCTATTATACTCTTGATTGTAAACCGCTTTTACCATATGTGCTAATTCAAGTATTGTTCTTGTTTGCCCGGATGCAATATGAAAAATATTATTTTCATATTTAATATTACTATTAATCAAAACGTTAGTCGCTATGGCAACATCATCACCATGAATAAAATCCCTTTGGGGTGAACCATCTGATTTTAATCTTATTTCACCATTTTCTTTCGATGTTTTACACAGATCATTAATCACCAACCACCAGCAATTATTTTCCATAAAAACAGGGCTTCCATAGCTATTTGATAATCTAACATTAATACATTTTGTATCTGTTGTATTATTATAGTAGTTACAAATATTCTCTGATAGAAGGTGTGTCAATCCATAGGTATTTAGTGGCATACTTGTTTGATCTTCAGTTATAATTTCATTAGGCAAGTTTCCATAAACATGTATTGTTGAAAAATAAATAAACATTTCCAACCCGTTTTTTGTCAGGGCATCTAACAAGTTCCAGATTGGCATTACATTGATTGATGAAACAAAATTTGGTTTTGCTTCAGATTTATGGTGATCAAGTGAAATTAAATGAATAACTACATCAAAGTTCTTATCAACTAAATCCAAGATTGTGGATTCATCACGAATATCTCCAATAATAATATCATCCATCAATGACATCCATTTTACATGAATAGAAGGATCATGGCTGTCAAAAACAGTTATAGCAAAACCTTGTTCTGCAAAGTGCTTGCTCAACTTTGCTCCTAAATAACCGCAAGCTCCTGTTATTAATACTTTTTTCAAAGTAATTTGAAATTATATGGGATTTTATTTAACTCGAGTTTTTCAATTTCGTCTGGTTCATGCTTCATACTTGCAATATTTAAAATCAAATTTGTGTTAGCATCGCAACCTTTAAAACCCAGCCATAAGCCTGGCGGAACGGTCAATCTATTGTAGGTAGATGGTGATAGATCAACTTTTAAAAAAGTACCTTTAGAACTACTTTTTTGCCTATCATCATATATAATAAAAGTAACACTGCCAACGGGTACCATAAGATTTAGCGTCATCTCTTTATGCCTATTCCATCCTTTTATTTCACCTTTTTGTATCGTTGAAAAATAAGCTTCACCGAAACCAGCAAAGCCAGGGTCATTTTTTTTCATACCATGTAAAATATCACCTTTGGGATGGCTAATCCTTTTTAAAGGAGTAAGAATTACACCGTTAATATTTATTTCGTCCATTCAATATCTTTTTTCATTGCTATGCTCTCATATTCATCAATCTGGTTAGATGTAAAAGTAAACATATTTCCAAGTTCTTTATAAAAATGAAAATACCAGGTACCCGTAAATTCTATTAGTTTATCATAACTTAGGGCCGGTAACCATTTTAAGTGATATAATGCTTTATCACAATTGAGTTTTAAGAGAGCGGCTTCATAGAATTTTATATCATCTGTAATTTGATATGCTTTTGATGGCGCTTTAATATCCCAATATTTGCTCATATCTCTTAAAATATCTTCAACCGTGTGAGAATATTGAGAATTAGGACCAAAGTTGAAACTTTCGCCATTTATGCTTTTTCCATCATATAGTTGCTGCCCCAAAGACAAATATCCACTTAATGGCTCAAGTACATGTTGCCAAGGTCTTGTTGCATTTGGACTTCTGATTTCCAAAATTTTGTTTTTACTCCATGCGCGCATACAGTCCGGAATAATTCTGTCTTTTGCCCAATCACCACCCCCAACAACATTTCCCGCCCTAGTCGTAGCAACTTTCACATTAGATTCATCTTTATTGAGAAATGAATGATAATAAGATTTAAATACCAATTCAGCCGCACCTTTTGAACCGCTATATATATCTTTACCTCCCAATGCATCTGTCTCCTTATAACCCCACTCCCATTCCACATTATCATAACATTTATCACTGGTAATAAATATACCCACACAATGATGATTTGATTGGTTTAACGCTTCCAAAATATTTGTCGTCCCAATAATATTTGTGGTCAAGGTCTCAATGGGGTCTGAATAGGATACAGATACCAATGCTTGCGCAGCAAGGTGAAATATAAAGTCGGGGTTTACTTCCTTAATTATTCGAACAATCGAATCTAAATCTCTAACATCATTATCATAATGAGTGATTTTATTTTTTAAGCCAATCTCATTAAACATAGAAGGCTCTGTAGGAATGTCTTTGGCTATCCCATAAACATTTGCACCCAATTTTAATAGCCAAATTGTCAGCCAACTCCCTTTAAAACCTGTATTTCCTGTAATTAAAACTTTTTTATCTTTATAAATATTATTGAACATTATTTATTTTTTCTATTTCATCCATGGTGCAGTATTGTCTTTTACTCTTTTGTCCAGATAATCACGCTCTCTCACATTGTCCATGCATTGCCAAAATCCATTATGTTTATAGGCTTTTAATTGATTTTCTGATGCAATTTTCTGAAGGGGACCAAATTCGAAATCACAGTTTTCATCCTCTGTTAAATATGATAACATTTTATTATGAAAAATAAAGAAACCACCGTTTATAAGTCCTTTACCCATTTGTGGTTTTTCTTCTAACTCTTTTACAGTGTTGTTTTCATCGATATTTAACTCACCAAATCTGGATGGTGGCCTAACAGCTGTAACAGACCCAAGGCAATTATGAGAATTATGAAAATCTAACAACTTATTCATATCTACATCGCAGACACCATCACCATATGTTAGGTGAAAAAGATCGCCTTGTATATATTTTTCAACTCGTTTTATACGACCCCCTTTTAATGTTTCTTCTCCAGTATCTACGAATATAATTTCCCAATGTTTTTCATTAGAATGGTTTAGATATTTAATATCATGTTCAGGATCCAATTTTAAAGAAAAATCAGAACCGGTTATTTTATAATTATAAAAAAACTGTTTTATATAATCACCTTTATAGCCCAGAGCAAGTATAAACCTGTTTATCCCATAATGACTATATGATTTCATAATATGCCATAAAATCGGCATTCCACCAATCTCTACCATGGGTTTTGGCTTTGATAGAGTTTCTTCACTTAAGCGAGTACCTTTTCCTCCACAAAGTATAACTACATCCATCCTTTACCTCCTAAATTTTGCAGGTATTCATTTAAAAAATATTATTTTATTTCCTTAATAATTTTTCCCAACGTGGTAAAGCAGAATCTAACCAAAAAAAATCTGTTGGATTTCCTATTTTTTGATTACCGGATTTTATCTGTTCTATAGCTTTTTCCAATTGATCAGATGTGCTAGTAAATTTTAACTCTTCGATATCTCTTAAGATACTAAGATTAAGGCCATTTGAATCCAGACAACTAATAACAGGAATACCTGAACAATAGGCATCTAATGCAGATGAAGTGAATACCGTACTTATGATTAAATCAACTTGAAGTAAAAGGTCACCTAAAAGCCCTTGAACCAATTTTAGTTTTAATTTGGGGTAATTTCTTAAATCAATTGGATTGCCTGGATGTGGTTTTAGCCAGATTTCATTTCTGGATTGAAGGTTCTTATAAGTTTTTTCTACTTCTTTTAACATTTTATGCGTAGAATTTTTCCGAATGTCACCTAATAAAAGGATTTTATATAATTTACCATTCGACCTGCTTTTATTATCACTTTCTTTACTAATACCATTTAAATGAAGGTATCGAAGCGCTTCAACCGGAACACAAATATCCATATCAAAACCTGATTTTTCGAGTGCCTTCCAAGAAACAGGACCATTTATCGCTACCTTATCAGGTTTAGGTAAACTAAGCAAGTCAGATTCATGATAACGAAGATCCCAATAACTTATGATTGAATGGGCAACTCCAATCAGTCTACCGTGGCCATGTTTTCGCCATGCTTTAATGAATATCCGCTCCCAGCCTTGGTTCTCCATAAGATAAAGTCCGGTTTTTTGATGCGGTAATGAACCTATCGCTTTGTCAAATAGATGATAAAGAAACAAGTTGTGAATGGCTGTTTTTCCTATAAAAGAATCTACCCATTCTTGGCGAAATACGGGCCATAACCATGAATAATCATACATTGAAATTGTTTCTTCTATTTTTTTATCTATTAGAAAAAATCGCTTTACGATTTTCATCCAGAAAAAAACCATTTTTAAAAGTAATCCCAAACTCAAAAAAGAAGATAAAAAAATATGTAAACCCTGATTGTCTTTGTCATTATTAAATACTTTTATCCAATCTGCACCTGTTTGTGTCGATGGAACTACAGGACTAAAAAAGAATATATGCATCCAATTCAATTTTAATCCAGAATTTCGCAGTAAATCAGGTAAAGCTTCCCAGTGATTTGAGTAAAATTTTCCCTCCTCGCAAGACTTTTTGTTCAAGTGAATAAAATATGAGAGAAAAAAGATTGATCCCTGACCATGAAACCAATCTGGCTTTTTTACTTTGCGCAAACCCCAACGTTTCCATGTAAAACGAATGTAAAAAAGTATTGCTTTTAACAAGATAGGAATCTTTAAATAAAATTGTTTTAATAATCTTCTGTTTTTCTTCCTTCTATAAGTGCGCTCCCAAAAAAATTGTAAATTTCTTGATTTGGCAATTTTTCCTAAAGCATTCGCAATTGGCTTGCTAGGGCCTATATATCGTATTGATTTACAATTTATCTGCTGTAATTCCCGTTCTAAAGCGATTAATCGTAAAGCCTCAACAATACATGGTGATTTAAGAGGACTTTTTTCGGCAAAAAGACTTGAAATAAAAAGCTCATATTCAATACTTGATTCGCTAAAATATTCTTTGAGCTTTTTTGAGATAGAACACACAATATCCCTATTATAATTGAGAAACTGTTGTCTGATTGCATCTGAATCATTTTCTATAATTTGTAACAAGGAAATCGAATCATTTTCTGTTTCATATTCATTCCAAGAATACACTTTTTCTTTATATGACTTGTGACTATCTAAAACAATTTTTATTTGCAATTTTTATTTTTCCATAAGATACTATTTGTTCAATATTGTATCATTAAATGTTTCAATTTTATTTAGAGATATTTTTGCATTTTTCCATTCAGAGAAACCACTTACAAAAATGAAATCCAAACCAAATTTATTTGCAGCATCATAATCAGATTTTGAATCACCAAAAAACAATCCAGATTTTGATTCTTTTATATTTGAAACTACTTTCTTTGTATTCTCAATTTTATTAGCTGGACTACCGTAAATATTTTCAAAGTAATGATATATTCCCTTCATCATAAAAACATGATTTAGTTCTTTTTCATCAGACCCAGAAACAACAAACATCTGTTTATTAAGTTTGAATAAGTTTTCAATAAATTCTAGAACCCCTGGTATATAATCACATTTTAATAGGCCATCACTGACTATATTGGCAAATTTATGTAATGCACTTTTAATTTCTATTTCAGCTTCAACCTGATTTTTCATTTTTTCGAAATAATATTTAAATTTTGCATAACGAGATATACCACCGTTTTCTTTATGATAGGCAACAAATTCATTTACCAGGTCAGGGTGCTCATGGGGCAGTGCTGCGGCAAAAGCATTACTTTTCAGCCTATTTGAATTAAGAATAACTCCATCACAATCAAAAATGTAAAAATTATAATTAAGAATATTGTTCATTAATTGGTGATTATACACATTGTTTTACTTAATTGCTCATATACTCAATATAATAGTTGATAATCCTAATAGTTTTATGGGAAAAGAATACTTAAGGTGAAATTATATATTTTACACTATCTTTTTTAACGATTCTATATTGAAAATTGAAATCAATCTTTTCAAGGCGAAACCTTTTTTTACGCTCAGACAAAATATGTGGAAGTATTTGAATATTATTCCTAATAGCAATCAAATAAATGTGCAATGTATGATTTTTATACTCTTCTAGGATTTCTTTAATATATGTCTTCCAGAACTTGATCATTTTGATTATTGTATAATTCATTAATCTACACTTTATTCGATGAGTAAGTCTTATTTGATGAATTATATTAAACTTAAATTTTTTATTTGCAGTGGCACTTTCTAAATGATGGGCTTTACTCCTTATTGATTGTATAAGTTTATAACCTCTATTTTTTGCTCTATAACTCCAGTCAAGTTCTTCACTATATGCCGGGCTAAAATTTTTATAGTCAAAATAACCCACATCATTCCAAGCATCTCTACTAAAGTACATTAATGCACCATAAAGCGTCTCAATTTCTATAAATTCATCATGTTTAACATTTTGATGTTGATTTGTTGTAGAACAAACTGCAGCAACATTTTTACTTAATTTTATACATTTCATAAGCTCGTTAAGCCAGTTATAATTAACAAAGCAATCATTATTTACACAACAAAAATCTCCATTCTTAGATTCTTTAGCTAAAATGTTCATAGCAACTGAAAAACCAAGATTCTTATTAGATACATATAAATGATCAATTAATCCTTGATTTTTTAATTGCACTAGCTTGTATATCTCACTTTTCTGACTTCCATTATCAAATATATATATAGAATACTTTATTTGTTTGGTGCACATCCGTATTTTATTTACGCATTTTTCTGTAAGTTCAAATCCATCCCAATTAATTATAAATATTTTTATCAACTTTTTCAGATATTATGGTTTAATAAATTTTCAATAAATGTTAGTCACAGCGAAAAAATAAAAATCGTATTTGTTCATATTAATCATGAAGTATGGACCTTACTTTCTCCAGGTCCTGCGGCGTATCTACAGCAATAGATGAACCAGATACTTCCACCATTTTGACATTATAACCAAGTTCCAGAAAACGTAATATTTCGATATCTTCAATTGATTCTAATGGTGTTTTTTCTTTCAATGAACCAATAAACATTAATACTTCATAAGGAAACGCATAAATACAAACTTGTTTCATAGCTGAATTAAATCCAAACTGTTTACTAGTTGGGATTGGAGCGCGGCTCATGTACAGTAATCGACCATCTTTTTGTGTGACCACTTTCGGAACATTTGGACTCCTAAAATCTTCTTCTTCTTTAATACTGCACATGGCATTAAAAGTTATTTTGGGCTCCTTTTGTGAGGCATTAATAACAGCTTTGATGTCCTCCGGTAATACCAAAGGTTCATCTCCCTGCACATTGATGTATATATCTGACTTTCTTTTTAATGCCACCTCATAGAGTCGATCCGTACCAGTAAGACAGTTACTGCTTGTCATTTCAACCTGCATATCATTTTCCAAGCAGTGACTTCTGATACGCTCATCATCTGTTGCCACAATGATGTTATCGGGCTTTACGACCTGTGCACATTTTTCCCAAACACGTCGCAGCATTGATTTACCATGAATATCAGCCAGAGGTTTTCCTGGGAATCGACTGGATTGATACCGGGCCGGTATTATAATTAAATTATCAATCATCTAATCATTGGTGAAAAAATTGAACTTTGATCAATTCGATAAGTAGTTGGTGTTAATGTGGTGATGGCTAAACTTTCTGGAAGTGATGTATATTTAAAGAACACATCGTTCATTTCCTCCTGGCGAGGGTCATCAGCACTGTAACCATCAAAACCCACCAAACTGATTTTTGATGCCCCGGCCTGGGTAACCATTGCAAGAGCATAGGCAGCCGCCAGGGGCCACTGCAGCCGGCAGCCATTTGGACCAATACTAAAAAAACTTTCTTCAAGGGTTAGGCCATAATCCAGAATTTCTAATCCTTCCAACTGTTCTTTGATCAATGAACCCAGACGAGCTTTCGGCAAAATAATAGGATGCTTTAGATTATGGTATTGCTGGGAATCAAAAAGGGCACGGGTTTCATGGGAAACAATCGTAGCTCGGGCAAGTGAAGCAGGTAAATAGCGGTTAATATTCAAAAAGAATACGATCGGTTCAGTTTTTTCAATATACTGTAAAATTCCCTCCTTGTATTTATTAACCGAAAGCCCTGCGCCTACGACAAGCACCTCTTTCCCATTAAGCCAGCCAGTGACATCCCATGTGCCTACACCCTCTATTTGGTTCCCATATATTGCTTGGCGGACTGCATCTGTACTGTAGGCAGTGGAATCCCGGTCAGCAAGAAATTCCAGCGCACCCAATACCTGCTGGTTGTCGTAGCGCCTGTCTTCCAGTAGCGATTGTACAAAAGTTGGATGAATCCCATGATTGGAGGCATAATGGTAGTAAAGGTTAGACCCCCAGCCGTATTTTTTTCTCAATACAGTAAAATCTTCTACTGCAGGCTGCATTAAATTCGCATTGCCTTTGTGATAACCCAGCCGGGACATTTCCAAGATAAGGCTTTCGGTAGATGCATTCCCCGCACCACGGCCCATACCGGTGATGGTGCCATCACACCAGGTTATACCATTTTCAACAGCGGTCATTGAATTAATCAATGCAAGGTTTTTATTGTTGTGGGTGTGGATACCCAAAGTGCCTGGCCAGCCTTTTTTAAGCGACTGGCAAATCTTTTTGACATGTTCAGGGGTCATGTTCCCCAGTGAATCCGCAAAATAGAGCACATCAAGGACATTCCATGATGCAATTTTTGTTGCAGTTTCAATGTAATCTTTTTCACTTTTTCCGTGAGCTTGCATCATATTCAGACCAACAATGTAGCCCATATCTTTAAGCAGTTTGGCAATTGATTCTGATTCCAAAACATTGTTGAAATTGATTGCAATTCGAACCAGAGTTATGGGGGATTTTTCCTTAATCTGAAATAGTTTATTTATAGGAGATTCTGGACTACCTGAATTCCCGATGAATTCCTTACCATTTATCATGACGCCGTAAATTGGCCCTTCGGGTAAATCTAATTGATTGATAAATTCATCCGTCGTGTAAAAATAAGGCCCCATAAATGTGTTTTTGGGCAAAGAACGAAACCCTAGCTCCACCACATCTACAGATGAAGCTTTAACTGCGGTTAAATATCGATCTACAACACCCCGATCAAAATCCCATTTGTTGTAATAGCCGCCGTCACGCAAGGTACAGTCTAAAATTTTAATATTATCCACGTGTGTAAATTTCCCCTTTAGTGTTTTTAATTAAGATTGATCTTTTAACAAAATCGGACAGCATAAGAAATTATATTGTTTATTTAAGTCCTAGTTTATTCAGGGCATTAACCTTAATTATTAATTTTATTTTATTTACCAATTCAGTTCTCGTCATCGATACAATCATTGGAAAAGCAAAGACAAAAACACATAGTAAAAGAAAATAAATCATAGTATTCCCGATTAAAAAAAGAATGTTACTTTGTATGAATTGTCCCAAAAACCACTTGCAAAGATAGCCCAATAAGCTAAATGCCCCAATTGCTACACACTGATGTAGAAAGAATTTCAGATAGGAGATACTCAAGAATTTTGTAATATACAACAACTGGATATTTACACCGATAAATTGAATAATTAGCATACTCACTGCAATTCCACTAGCCCCTAACGCTAATCCACCATGTGAATTTGGCCCGATGAAATAAAATGTTAGTAACAAACCAAATAATTTAATCACTATACCAATATTTCGATACAGTTTTGTTTGGTCTGTGGCATAAAATACAGATCCATTTAATTGGCCATAAGTTTGGTGAATTGGATATAGAGACATAATGCTTATGACAAAACCAGCCTGCTGGAATTCTGATCCCCCCAGTAAAATTCCTATCTGCGCCCCATTAAAAGCCACGAAGACACCCAGGGCAGCAACAATGCAATAAAACATAGGAATAAGCTTTTTGAAAAGGAAACGCATACGATCAAAATCGTTATTATTGTGAGCAATAGAAAATTCGCGTGTAAAAAGAGGGGTTAAAGAACCCGAAAATAAAAAAATTAAGGCACTCACACTGTATCCAAGACTGAAAAATCCTTGTTGTTCTGAACCGGCAAATGTTTGCAAAAGCCAGCGCCCACCTATATTGACTATTAACGCGATTAAACTGTAAATAAAAAGTGGGTGAGAATAAAGATAGAATTCACGAAAATATTTATTTATTTCTGACCAAATTAAGACATTTTTTCGAGCAAATGGTTTAGTGCCCTTGTTATTGAGATGCAAAAACCATAAAAGAAGAATAAAGCCTAATATTACGAAGTGATAAAAGAAAAAAGTATGAAGATTAAGTTTGTTCGTTATGAAAAGAATTACAATAATTATTATTCCAAAAATCTTTTGAAGAATAATATATTTTTCACTATTTACTGTATATCCTAATGCATCATTTATTTGTCGTATAGTTTGAAACACTATATTCAAAAATGCAAATAATGCAGCTAATAAAATAAACACCGTTTGCTGATTAGGCCAGAAACGGTGTTCCTGATTTAATAGAAAAACTACTAAAATGAAAATTGTAACTGCTACCGGAAGTAAACCTAATAAACCTAAATAAAAACGAATAAGTTTCACTTCTTCCTGACGCTTGGATAGTTTAGTGAAAAAACCCATAGATGTACTAAGAGTAAAAAACCCAATCAGAGCAATAAAAAATGTAGTTAGAAAATTAAAGTTACCGTAATCTGATGGGCCCAATGTCCGTGTAACAATACTAATGATTACAATCCCAATAACCGCACTAAAGAGATTAGAAATAAATTTTGAAAAATATCTTTTTTGAAATGATTCTTTATTATCTAAATACACGTGTCTTTTATAAGTTCCTAATCGCCTTTATCCATTCCCGCCGCCAGTTTTTACTGGTGCGCGCAAATTGCCAAGTCCAATTTTTTCGTGCTATTTGAATTTCTTCCTGATTCCACCATCCTTGAGCATCATTGAATATATCATTTACACGTTTTGCAGCTTTTATTGGATTTGAAAACAAAATACCTGCTTTTATTAAATCTTTAAAATATGGTTCAGCTTGACGGCACATTTTCCAGGAATCTGGATTCCATAGACAAATTGTAGGAATATTTGCAGCAAGTGCAATATTCAAGGTGGTCCCTGGATGATCTAATATTAAAAGTTTACATTTTAAAAGTTTTTCATGAAGCTTACCGTTCAGTATTTTTAAATTGGGAAATTCTTCTTTTAGTAGTAATCCTGGATCTTCAAAAAATTTATCTGAATAAAAATAAGGTTTATAAAGTAAGTTTTTTCTTATTTCTACCTTAATTGTTCTTAAAAAATTTAATCGATTATGAATAATATCAATTTGCTGCATGGGTTGTGGGTGTGCATAGATTCTTGTTGGTATTGGTTTTGAACCCATACTTACGAAAATTATTTTGTTCCCTTGGGGAACATGTTTTTTTTTACTTAAAAACGGTGAAGGTAGAGCTATTATATTTCCATTATAATCATCTTGGTTTTTCCAACCCCAAGAAAAAAATGCATATTGATTGTATTCTAAATATGGAGCAATTGGAAATACTTTAGCGGTTCCATAATGGCCACCATGCTGAGTTGTTATAATGTGTGTATCTTTTTCAACTTTTTTTGCGATTCTTAATTTTAGCTTTTCATCGAATAACGGAAATGAACCGATAAAATATATTCTTTTATTTAAGGTTTTTAATTTGAATGTGTTGGGACCAATGTTTTTATAATTTTCTGGTAATGTGCGATTTATTAATTCTATCCAATTCAGATTTATGATTTGAGAATCTAAATTCTCCTTATTTTCTTGTATATGGGTTTCAACTGATTTTTGTATTTTTTTGAAACGAATTAGGAATGTCCATATAATACTTTCAAATTTTCCTATTCCAAGAATTCTGGAAAATGGAATCCAACGGCTAAATGAAAATGCTAACTTATGTTTTATTTTCATATTATTTATTTCTACCGGTTTAATTCTTCCCCCATCCTTCCACTCCGTTTGCCAACTATTTGGTAGACTGTTTTTTAATAAATATGAATAAATCCATTCGTTATATTTTTTACCCATAATACCATCGTAATAGAAACTTTTTGTATCTTTGAATTCAATCGATATATTATTCTTTATTAATGAAATTTCAATAGAATCATTATTATACTTTTTTAAAATATAATTGACTCTAAGTTGCTTCTCCCACGTAGAAGCAACCAAATGAAGAAGCCAATTAAAGGCTATCGTATGCCAGAACTTTTCAGAATAACTACTTTTATTAATGTCATTCAATAAATCTGAAAGCTTTGGCATAAAACTTAACGCGAAGTCTGAAGTTATTTTTTCATGGTAAGAGAGTTTTTCGGGCGTTTGAAAGGGATCAGGAATAATATTTAATTTTTGATAATCATTTAAATAATGTTCATTACCCAGTAAACACCATGGTCCCATTAAAATATCTTTTTGAGGGTTAAAGGTATCATCAATGCGGGCTAACCAAAGTTTTTTCATTTAGATATAAATTCTAACTCAAGAAAATCGAATAAATAGATTAAGCAGATTCAACTTTTTTATGAACAAATTCAGCAAGCGACTGAACTGACTGGAATGGTGAATTCCCAATAATAATTGCTTCATCATCCACTACAATTATTTCTTTCCCTGATTGATCATATACATCTTCTTCAATTTTCACAATTAAGTTTATTAATTGTAAAGAGTCAATTATACTTCTTGATCCAAAAATTTCAGAATTATCATCTACAGAGATATTTTTTATATCATTTTCATCAAGAACAGATACAAGACTATCTACCACAATTTTTTTGATATTTTGCAAATTCACTTTCTACTCCTTTTTGTTATTTAGTTTTTGTTTTTTCTGAGTGCAGCATACATTAAGTCTGAAGCAATATATTGACTAAAAATTCTGTGTGTCTTTCTAATTGAAGACAACATAATCTTTGCTCCATTTAAGTAATCAATATGAAAACAACCTTCCTTGCAAAGATCTTTGAAAACCTTTTCCCAATTATTCTCATATTCGAAAGTTTCCGTAATTTTCCGTACATACATCTTAAATATTTTATTTACTTTTGTTTCGTCCATATCATAAACTTCCCCCAGAAATTTCTTATAATATCTATAAGGTACTTGGCAAATCTCTTCTGCGTGATGTACAAAAGTTGCACCCCCAACAAACTCTGTCCCCAGTGACAGATTATAAGCATCTAATTCAAGCAATTTCTCGAAAGGCGAACCTTTACCAAATGATGAGAGAGAATTACAAGTTGAAAAATCTTTAGAATGGGCACCATAAGCTACGACTGAGTGAAAAGGGTGAAGCGTTCTTATAGTATCCTCCTGCTTTCGGAAAAATTCAGTCAAAGCGCCCATTTCGCTTTTAGTATTTTTTGCACTCCAATATCTACTTTCAGAAAAACCAAACGTGAAGGACGGCATCAGTATAGTAGTGTCCCCAACTAATGATTCCACAATACATTTTAATAACCCTTCAATACCGTTTTCAATTATACCAAATTTCAAAAGTGAACTGTGTATCATTACCGTTGAAGAAGGCGGTATCTTTAAATTGATTATTGTTTGTGATAAATCCTTTAATGAAGTCGAATGCACGGATGTATAAAAATTATACTAAAAAAAGGCTATTATTTGGGAGCACGCATCTTTTTAAACCGAAATGAATGAAGATTTTGATCCACTAATTTTATTTTTATAGGAATTTTAAACCGTTCCAGTTTTGAACGGCAATGTGACCTGATATTTTCTTTGAAATTATTGAAATTTGAAGGATCATTTACTATTACTTTTGCACAAACGATATTTCCTGATAGGGGGTTTTTCTCACCATAAACTTCTACGTCAGTAATAAACTCTAATTCTTGAATTACACTCTCAACTTCTGCGGGATAAACCTTCTCACCACCAACATTGATAAGTTCAGATTTCCTGCCAAGAATCTTTATATATTCCCCATCCTGCTCAACTGCGTCTCCGGTCATGAACCATCCATCATCCGTGAAAGGACTCGGAGCATTCAAATAACCCAACATTGCAGAATCTGCTTTTATTTCTAATAGGTCATTTACAATCCGTGTTTTGTATCCTTCGCCGCCTATTTTAACCCAAAGTGAATTATTATTTTTTGATTTGGATCTCATTACACCAACCTCAATCAAACCATAAGTCTGCAAGAGTTTGACCTCTGGAAATAATTTATTAAGCGCATTTAATGTGCTTTCGGGCATAGGCTCTGTACCGTATGAAATAATTTTTAAGCTGCTTAAATCAAATTTTTTGTAAGCTCCACTTATCAAAAGGAGGTTCAATAAAGTAGGAGAAGCAGGCAACACTTCAATTTTGTATTCCTGGATCATTCTGCAAATTCCTTCAGGGGAACGGTCCTGCACTGTAATTACTAAACCACCATTTGAAAGAGTATGTAGCATGGTATTTAATCCACCCCAATGATCAAAAAGCAGAAAATTCAAAATCTTTAAAGATTTTCTTTTGGTCTTAAATTTTTCCAATAGTTTGGCAAAATCATGTACTGCGCCTTTTGGTTTACCACTAGTGCCAGAAGAAAATAAAATCAGGCCGGGAGTACCTCGTTTTATTATTTCTTTATTCAATTCATGGTTTGGATTACTATTCCTTTTAGTTATTGTTACAGCTTCAAATTCATCAATAGTAACTATGAATTGAACTTCGGCAATATCATATTTTTCTTCAATATTGTTACGATTTGAATATATTTGAGGTACAATAATGCAATTATTTGCTGTTAATGATAAAAAACAAGCAATTGACTCCGGCGTAAAATCACCTTCCAGGACAACTATAGCTCCGCATTTTAACTTTTGATCTGCAAATTTATTTTCCCAATATTTAATTCTCTCCAGTAACCAAGAATAGCTGTATTCTTTCTCTTTCCATATTATTGCCGATAGATCACTAAATTGCTCAAAATCATGAAGAAGAAAGTTTATTATCATTAAATAATTTCCTTTAATATTCGATCAGCATAGTCGCGTAAGACATGCCTACACCAAAACCAGATAACAATAACAAATCACCCCGTTTAACAAAATTTTCTTGCAGAGCGTCTTGTATTGCGATGGGAATTGATGCAGATACTGTGTTGCCTTTATTGGTAAGATTAATAAAAACTTTATCTTTGTCAATTTTCAACACTTTTATTAACGAGTCTAGTGTCATTTTGCTCGCCTGGTGAAAAAAGAAGTGATCTATATCATTAATTGAAATATTATTTTTATGCAATAACAATTTTATCTGCCTGGGAACCTTGGAATTAATTGCCGCCCAAACACTTAAACCATCCATATAAATTTCATTTTGGGTGCGAATATTCCCCTTGCTGTCTTTTTCTTCTTTATTTGTTGCCGATGTTTGGGGTAAACGACAACCACCAGCAGGGATATAAAAACAATCGTAACTATCACCATCTGAACTAAAAGCAACATCTATCATTCCTCTGCCGTCATTTTTTTCAACAATGGTTGCCGCTGCTCCGTCACCAAATAGAACTCGAGTGGAGCGATCTTTAGGATTGATATATTTTGAGTATGTATCGGCATTGATAAGCAAGACTTTACTTGCCAGACTAGAATAAATTAAACTGTAAGCCATGGATAAACTGTAAATATAGCCAGAACAGGCGAGGTTAAAATCATAAGCAATGATACTTTCTGATAATCCCAGTCTCTTCTGTAATAAATATGAATTAGGGGGCATTATATGGTCAGGGCTTTGGGTGCAAAAAATGGCAGCATCTATGTCCTGTTTATGAGTCGGATCTTGGCTAAATAATTTTGTGCAAGCTTGAACAGCTAAGTCTAAAGCAGTTTCGTCTTGGCGCGCAATATGCCTTTCTAATACACCCGATTTTTTTTCAACACTGTCCAAATCCCAATCCGGGTTTTCTTTTTCTAGGTCACTATTAGTAACAATATTTTTAGGTAGGTAATAATCAATTGCAGTTAGTTTAATTGACATTAAACCAGTGCCTTCAGTTTTGCGTTGTATTCCAATACATATTGGATTGTAGTTGAATTACCATGCCCTGGATATAACTCCATACTAGCGGGTAATTTTGATAGTTGTTTTAACGATTTTATTAATTCAGACTTATTTCCCCCAGGGAGATCTACCCGTCCAATATCTTTTTTAAATAATGTGTCTCCAGTAAAAAGATAATTATCGATCTGAAAACAGACGCTACCATCTGTGTGTCCTGGAGTTTCAATGACTTTGACTTCGATGTCATTAAATTTTAAGGGTTTATTACAATTATCTAAAAAGTAATCTACTGAAGGAACAGTTATTGTTTGTTTTCCTTCAAAAAGCATTCTGTACAAGTTGGCTGATTTAAGCAGTCTTTTGTCTTTTGAATGAAGATAAAAAGGTATTTTGAGTGTGTCTTTTAAAGTTGAAACTGCACAAATATGATCGTAGTGGGCATGAGTATTGATAATCGCTAAAATATTAATATTATAATTATTTATATATTTGATAATCTCATTATAGTTTTCACCAGGATCTATGATTAGGCCGTTTTTTGAAGAATTATGAAAAATATAACAGTTTTCTCGCCATTCCCCCGTTTTAATCGTTTTAATATTCACCAATACCTATACTCCGCCTAAGTAAATGATTTGACCTGTAATTGCATCACTCTCTGGTTTGATCAACCAATCAATTGTATTCGAAACATCCTCCATTTTACCCTTTGTTTTGATCGCATTTCTGGAAAGCACATTTTTCAATGCATTTTCATCAATTCCCATCATTAAATCCGTTTCAATCGCAGATGGAGAAACCACATTGCAGGTTATTCCAAAAGGATAAACTTCTTTGGCAAAAACTCTAGAAAATGATATGATCGCAGATTTGGATGCGGTATAAATAGCTTCACCTTCAACTTCAAGCTCAACAGCCATGGAACTAAAATTAATAATTCTTCCAAAAGAATTTTTTATCATTAGCCTTGCTACTTCACGTGACATTAAAAATGTCCCCAATAGATTTATTTCTATTGTTTTTAATGCATTTTGATACGAAACAAGCATTGTTGACTGCAAGGTTAGGTTTACACCAGCATTATTAATCAGAATATCAATATAGCCATTGTTCTTTTTGATATCTCTTAGCATTTCTTTAACCTGCTTTTCTTCAGTAATATCACAAATATAGTGAGAATAGTTAGGTAAAGAATAATTTATGGGCTCTCTGCTGCAGCCAAAAACGTTGAAACCTTTATCTGAATAGTATTTTGTCAAGTATTTACCAATGCCTTTTCTTGTACCTGTAATAAGAATTGATTTTTGTTTTTGTTTACTCATAATAATCAGTCTATAGTTATTAGAAGGTCATTTTGAAATAAAGTTTCTACGATCGGAAATAATTCCATTATGGGTTTACCTATTTTTTCAGCAATCCATAGAAGGTCATGGTGCCCATCACAAAAAGCAAGAATATTCATCATTGTTTTTACATTAAGAGATGAAGTTTTAGTACTAATTGTTGAATATAGACCTCTTTTGCCTAATTGCGGCTCACCCAATACTGTTGATTTATAAATTCGGTTGTTTTCAATAATATCGATACATAATTTCAATTTTTCTAAAGATTTATCAAGTTCATCGGCGGAAATTATATCCATATTATCACCAGAAGTATGATACTCAGGATATTCTCCGTATTTTGTCCGCATTAGCGAACCAACGGGCAAATCAATTCCCGGGGAACAATATTGCCTTTCATCACTTCCCCTTGCTAAATAATCGTATAATTTATACTCTTTCTCTGTGTGTTTTAAGACATGCATTGTAACACGATCCACCAACGTATTTTCTTTTCTACTTTGTAAATAAGAAAATGGCCCACTATCACCAATACAGGTAAGCACATAGCCGGCAATCACATTTCTTTTTAAATCTTCTAGATGTTTACTCAAATATGTAATAGTTCCAATCGTTTCAGGAGCAAATACAAACCTGTAAGAATAATAATTATCGTTATTTTCTAATAAATATTTTGCAAGAAAAGTAGATATAACTGGACCGGAGAGTTCGTTGTTTGCAAGAGATGGATGGCAAATATAGGTTGAGATTAATATTTCTTTTTTTGATTTTCCTTTAATGATAAGATCCGCATAGGTCAGGTTACCAGGTTCCAGGGTGGAATCAATTTTGATTTCATACATGCCGTTTTTTAATGTCTTAAACTGGTCTTCAGATAGGCAGAATCCCCAGCGCCTCTGGTAATATGAGGTAATATAAGGAATTAAATCAGGCTGATCTGGTAAAGTATAAATATGGTTTTTCAGTTCCTCAAGTTTGACTTTTCCTTCGAATGGTTCACTGTAACCCAAAACATGTAAATTATTTTTATTAAAATCCACAATTTTATCACCATTAGATGTTTTGATATACGCATCATTAATATTCCATTCATTCGGAATTTCCCAGTCTAAAACTTTTGTACCGGTTGTTATTTCAACATTTTTTATTGGAATATATTCTCTTAATATTTTTAAAGTTTCCCTGACTCCATTACCGGTAATGCTGCGGCAAATTGGAAAAAGCCTTTCCATCAACCTATACATTTCTTTACCGATTTTATGCATTATTAGCCAATATTTTCATGCCATGCAGTACTTAACCATGAATGATCAGTTTAGTATGAAGCTTTAATCGCTTTTTCATTAATGTCTCATCCATCTCTCGTGCCGAATACTGGAGTCGGAAAAAGAATGTGCCGTCCATTTCCTTATAAATTATGGAAGGGATTAAGGCTGCAGTAGACATATCACACTCAAAGTTTATTGATTTATATTTGTCACCAATTACAAAAAGACCTTCTGTATTCCCAAATCCATGGCGGGCAGAGATAAGAGACGAATAGATATCACCATGGGAAACTTTTTGTCCTTTCAGGTCGAATCTTTCCTGTTTTGAACCGCCATTATGTGTTGCTACATATAAACTTTCTCTATCCCAAGCTTCAGGGTTGAATGTAAAATTGTAAGGTCTGATAATTGCTTTTTCAGGGCTGTCTGCCTCAATATGTTTCTCAAATACTAATTTTTTATTTTCAAACTTCAATATTTGGTTAAATGAATAATTCCCCCACTTTTGAATTGAAACAATCCCATCACCATTTTGATCAATAACGGGGATTACATTACCTAAATCTGCAACTTTATGTTCACCAGGCCTTTCAATAATGGCATGGCCGGAATAATAATCAGCACCTAAAGATATATCATCGTAATAGCCATGATCAAGTGTGCCCATAAGAGATTCTATCCCAAATTTCTTAATAACCAACTCCTGAATTGTTAAGCCCTTATTTTTGTTTAACACCACTTTATAATTATTATTTTCTATAATAATCTGCTTTTTAACATCTACAACTTCCAATTTAACAGTAGGTTCGTCTTTGATACTTTTATTTGTAAAATCGATTTTTGCCAGTAAGGCATTCAGTCTATCAATATATTCCCCCCACCGTTTTTCAGTAATGTGGGTACGAAAATCACTGGACCATAAATAGCATAGTTCTTTCCAGTCATCCGGACTATTGTTATCATTTTTAAAGTATGAGTTATAAATCTTATAACATTTTGAATTTATTCCCACATCGTCTCGACCGGTTAGAGCCCAACGATTGATGTTATACTTTTCCTGCTTTTTCACCGGTACGGGTTGTGCCGGTGACTCAAATTTCAATTTTTGACCACTGTTTTTATTATTTAAGCCAATTAAAACTTGAGAAGGGAAAACAAACTCACACCAATCCTGATGGTTCAAATGACTATAAAGATCAATAATTTTTTTCCATTCAGAATTATCATCAAATTGGGCTTCGCTAAAGTAGCGCCCTGGGCGGTAGTCAAAGATCTCTACATCATTAGAGTATAATGGGAAAAATCGAACTGACTCACCAATATGACTTTTGATATATTTAACATATTGATCCAATTCATATTCTCCATGGGCATAGCGCTGAAATTTTTGAAAGGCAATTGAATCTGCCCATATAAGTGGCATGGTTAAACCATCATTGCCGACAGCTTTCTGTGGAAAATACCGCCATTCATTTTCCCATTCAGGGTATGAAGAGCGTGGGTTGTTCCACTCCATAATTCCCCCTTCATAACCAACATCAATATAATGTTCCAAAATACCACTAGAATAAGCCATTTCATTCACTAAAGCAATTATTGGTTTTACATCTAATAGCCGGTCATATATTTCTAAACCCAATTTTTGGTTCCATCGATTGACCTTTGCCGGCACCAAAGGACCTATCAGTTGTGAGTAACCACTGCCAATAAATTCAATTTTTCCATTTTTTATATATTTGGATAATTCGGCTATCCATTCGCTGTCAATATCCTGGATCAATTCCAGGGTGACTGCCGGTGCTTCCACACCAAAGGGAATGCCGGCATCTGCTAATTTTAATAAGGGCCAATAACATTTATTGATTACCTCATGCCGGTTTTCTTCCTCAATGGAAGAGTACATGAGGTTTAAATGGAATATAGAGTATAGATTAATCAAAAAATCTCTTACGAAGAATTGCCTCCACCAGCAAGCCACCCGCCATCAACGTATATTGTCTGTCCTGTAATATAGCTAGCCTCGCCAGAAGCAAGAAACAACGCCGCGCCAACAATATCAGCTGGTATACCAGCACGATTCTGGGGTATCAAACGTAGAAAACTTTTTGAAGTTTCCGGATCAGAAAAAATATCCTGTGTCATTGGTGTTTTAAGGCGCCCAGGGCCTACACAATTGACTGTTATACCATTTGAAGCCCACTCAACTGCTAATGCTTTAGCTAATTGTTTTATACCACCACGGCTTGCAACATAGGGCACCATATTGGGCAATCCAATTTCTGATGTCAATGATGAGATGAATATTATGCGGCCAAATTTATTTTCCACCATTATCTTAGCGACATTTTGAGCCGCAAAAAAACTACCATATAAATTTGTTTTGATAACTTGGTCCCATTCATCAACTTCAAATTCCAATGCAGGCTTACGAATCTGGATACCCGCAGCTGTAATTAGGATATCTATTTTTTTATATCGTTCAGTAATATGATCAATGCCAGCTTGTACCGAATCTGATGAACTGACATCCATTTGAACAAATTCACGATCTGAAACATGCTTTTTATTTTTTGTACGTGAAGCCGTACAGACAATTGCCCCTGCACCAAGAAATGCATCAGCCAAGACAGATCCTATGGCTCCTTCACCTCCCGTAATAACAATTACTTTATCTCTGAAGTCAAACTTAATATTTTTCATTTTTTTTTCGTATGATCCCCCCACCATGCAGACTTTGTCCAGCCACCATCAATCACTATTTGTTGGCCATTAATATGTTGAGCTTCCTTGGACACCAGAAATGCAATCAAATTTGCTACATCATCTGTTTCACCAAGCCTTATATTTGGCGTCCTGCCAAGCATACCTTGCTCAACATCTGGCGATTGGGCCAAAAATCCCGATGTACGTGGTGTTCGTATGGGACCCGGCGCTACAGTGTTAACTGTTATACCGAATGCACCCCATTCAACTGCGAGCCCCCTACTAATACCTTCCACACCACTCTTGGCTGCATTATATACCACTCTTTCCGGGTAGGTTGCTATATTATGGAAACTGGTAAGATTTACGATTCTGCCATAGCCATTCTGTTTCATGACACCGCCAAACACTTTGCAACTCAAGAAAACACCATCCAAATCGGTACTTAATACAGAACGCCATTCAGTAAAACTGGTTTCTTCCAACTTTCCCGAAGAACCAGGCGCGGCAGCACAGGTAACCAGTATATCTATTCTTCCTCTTTTATTGAGGATTGCATCTTTTACCTCATTCAATTTTTCTTCATCATTAACGTCACAGGCATAATAATCTATTCTACTTTCATCGTTTAACTCTTTGGCCACTTTCTTTACATTCTTTTCTGTTTTGCCAATTAAAATCAGATTTGATCCTAATTCAAAAAACTTTTTGGCCACTCCAGCACCAATTCCACTACCTGATCCCGTGACTACTGCAACTTTATTATTTAAGGTAATCATTTACTCTCTCCCATTAATTGAACCCGAATACCTGAATTCATGATTAACACAACCAGGACTTTTTTTATCAATATAATTTTGATAATATTTCGTTAATTCTGTATTTGATGGATGTGGATTCATAAATACACTGCCACAATCAGGACAGGAATGCCATACAGATTTAGTGTTATTGAATTTTCTTTCAACAATAAATTCGTGGTTTATGCTATAACAAACGGGGCAAGAATTCATTATATTTTTTCCCATTCCGGTTTTTTACACAAGTATATCCAGATATAAGACACGTGCACACCAGGTTCACCAACTATAGGGTGGTAACCCATAGGAACCCTGCCAAACGTCCTGTCATCTACCAGCCATGCTCCATCAACAGACTCATTTGTGTGCCAAACACCTTTTCCTCTTTGAATAGCTTTTTGTGTTGTACCCTTTAATAGATAGAAAAATATTTCTTCAAATCCCGGTTCTGTATTGAGTTCAAAATCATGCGGCAGGCTTGACCAGGTACCATCGCCAATGTGCTTCGTAATCCCAAGTCTCATCGTTGGTGCTGGGCCGCTGGGCTTTAAATAATGGTAAACATCTCTTTTCGAGTTCCCTTCTCCAACCACTATATGGTGCCTTTCCTTCTTATCAATTATGAATTTTTGGTTATTATATTCATAATTAACTGACTCAATATCATTATCAACAATATAAACTGTTGCTTTTTCCATTTCAGTGTTAAATATTAATTTGTTTTGGCTACCCTGAGCCTCTAGTAAATCCAAAACTTTATCGTTAGCCCATTGGTAAGACATAATTTTTCTCCTTTAAATTATTTAGTGCTTGAATAACTGAATCTTCTCTATTTTTGGCAGTTGCAATGGAAAATTTTCTGCCGATATTATCTGTAGAACCTTTTTTAACATATGCGACAACAGATGAAAATAATTCCTTATTCTTGAATGAAAAATATTTACCTATAATATCATCATTTATATCATTATTCTTACATATTTCGGTGACTCCACCAATGAAATCTGCCCCTCTTGCAGGTGTGGTGCCGCTGCAATCCCAGCCACCGGACAGCCTGGGTGTTAATTCTAAAATCACTGGGCCATTAACAGTGAGCATTATATCTGCTTTCAAAATATGAGTGCCTTTTTGTTTATGCAAACCAATTGCTATTCCTGCCTGATAGATTAAATCTTTAACGTTATTCTTTATTTCATCATCATGTACCGCGGGGTTAATATGGCCTAATTCCACAGCCCAACCTATATTATCATAAATATCAGTATTTATATCCAGCAAATCGAGATCGGACCTAAAAATCCTATCCACCCAGTTCAGCCAGTACATTTTTCCATTGGCCCATAATGTTTCTACAGATTGTTCAGAAATGATATCATCTCGAGGTTGTAATGATTCTTCAATAATGATTTTACCTGAAGTGCCATTTTCAAGGGCCAGGTTAAAATTATCATCATTAATATCTTTTGCTGATTCAATAAAACTAAAACCCCTACTTCCAGAATTATCTGTAGCTTTCATAACAACAGGAACATTCAATTCATTCGCAAATTTTCTTGCATCACTAATATTTTCTACTACAATAAAACGCGGCTGAAGCAATCCCGCATCAGTCAGGATTTCACGTGTTTTATGTTTTTGCCTGCATATATTTGAAATAACCGGATTAATGCCAGGCAATCGTAAATATTTCGCAACATGCGCTACTGTCTCGTGACAATCTGCTGCTGCAGTTAGTACGGCCTTAATTTCATATTTAACCCTTAAATCTTTTGCTTTTTCAAGATTTCTATTGATATCAAATGTGTCTAATTCCACAAATTCATCAGCATATTTATTACAATAGCAGTCAGGGTTTATATCAGTTAGTATCAAATGAAATCCATCGTCCTTGATCTTTTTGGCTACCGGTGTTTGCATTGGGCCGCCCGCAAAAAGCCAAATAGCTTTACCGATAAGCATTTTTACTTAAAACCTTTGTAAATATCATAATGTTTTGTGCTGTCGATATTTATCATATTATCCATTATCCAGAATGTGATATCAGATCCGTATTTATAGCCTACAAGTTTATTTTTTAAAAGGTGTGGTACGTAACCCGTTGTTTCATCTTTTTCAATAAAAATAGTCATATCCTTTTCTTTTATTGGATTAATTAGTGAAGAGATCTGATAAAAATGCTCGGAATTGAATTCAGTATCTGTGGGAAGGGGATTAAGTGTGCCCGTTAAGTAATGCGCTGACGGGAAAGTGGGAATGACAGTATAATTGTCACCATATTTTTTATGCAGTTTAAAAAGTTCATCTATTTTTTCATAACCGCCTTTATCTGTTTTTATGAACTTCAGTTTATTTGAAATTATACCTAAATCATAGGTCAACTCACTTCGTGGTGAATCTTTCCACACAAATTGATTTAAAATATAGAATTGCACCAATCCAATTACAGAAAAGATAATTAAAACATTACTAAAAGATTTATTAATTAATACTTGATCTTTTAAGGTAACCTGTGAAACAAATAATATAGAACCAAAAATAAGTGGACCTGAAAAATTAGCAGGCAGATTGTAACCCCAGCTTATGCTGGCTGACCAAGATATGAATAACATTGCAGCTAAAACTATCCACTTTTTCTTGTAATGAGTTATTAAAGAATAAAATACAAATAATATCGCTACCAAAAAAAGGCCGGTGAAAAATCCATGGTCATCATCTACCCATAGTGACGGGCGATCAAAACGCATATTATTAAAACCCAGCTTTATCGTTAAGGTTGCAAAGGCCAAGCAAACTGCAAAAAAAATAAATGATACTTTATCTTTTATCTTAAAAAAATTTAATCGTGTAAAAAGATATACAATAATCCCTACGAATAAATATATAGCTGAACTATTCAGGTAATTAAAGAAACCGTATTTTATGAAATCTTTTATCTTTGTTTGCCCCGTAATATTCTGAAATATTGGCTCAAAAATGTTGTTACTATACACAATTAAAAAGGATAAAACTGAAAATATTATTAAAGAGAATAATAATTGTAATGTTCTTTTTTTACCATACAAGCAATAGCTTACAAATAATATCATAAATGGAATCAGGTAAAATGATTGCTTAGTCATTGCTGCCAAGAACGCAAAGAACATTCCCAATATCGAAAAAGATACTTTATTCCAATTGAGTAAAAAATAGAATCCTAATGTGGAAAAAAATATTCCATCTATTGTATACCAGGAAAATGGGGCCCAGTTGTGCGCAGAGTAGACAAATGTGGCCATACAAAGGAGGTAGACATTCACGCTTTTTAATTCATTTGAGAAAAACTTTTTTACTATGACAGAGAATAAATAAGAATAAGTAACCACCTGAACATAATACAGGAAACGTTCTCCAATAGCTTGAAGTTGATCTGGTATCAACAAAAACTGCAAGCTGTGCAGATATAATGAAAATGGCGGTTTTCCCCAGAAGAAATCTTTATACGGTATTTGCCCTAGATAAATTCTCCATGAACCAGCATTAATAAGACCTGCATCTACAAAATCATACCCGTATTGCCCGTATAAAAAAGTATAAATTAATGGCAACAGCCAAAATAAAACTTTTGGTAAATATTTAGTGATATTAATTATTACTTTTTTCAAACTAAAAAAATCATTTAGATAATATGGTAATGCCAACCAAAATAAAAGCTACCGCGGATATTTCGCGCATTTGAATTTTGTCTTGATAAAAAAATGATGAAAACAACGTTATCATAATAATCGTTATACCCACCACAAATGGATAAGCAATATAAAGAGGTATTTTCTTTATCGCTTGAGCGTAAAAAAGCAAGTTTATACCAAAAAGAAATACAGCAACAATAAATGGCCATGAAATATATAATCCCAATTTTGTATTGTAATTACCCATTGACGCCACTTTCACTAATATAGACCCAATTGAATTACAAAGAGTAGATATTACTAGAAATATCCAGGCTGTGCTCATTGAATCATATATTAATTAATAATTTTTGATACTGCCGATTTTGCAATTTTGATAGAATTAGATAAACCCCTATCCCAAGGATAAAATTGACTCCAATCTGCAATAAATAAACCTTCTACCATAGATTTATTCGGAATAATTCTTTTGCCAAAATTCCTGAAAGGTATATTTTGAGCGTAAGGAGCCTTAAAAACGAAAGCTTCTTCAACCCATTCCTTGCTAAAATTAGGGTTTATAATTTTTAAGCTATCAAAAACTTTTTTCAATAATTGATCTTTGCCCATATTATAATGCTCATGACCAGTAGAAACATAATCAGGAATATAAATTATTCTATTTCCATTTATTAAGTATTCTGGATTTAAGTGGGTGTAATCAATTACTCCTACAAAAGGTATTTTTTCACTGGTGACATTTAACCACATATAAGGCGTTATAGGATTTTTAACAAGTAAAACTGCACAAACAACACCCATCCAGTCTTTTTCATCAATTAATTCTTTTTCTGGCGATTTAAATTCACAAAAACTATTCAATAATGGTGATGGCACTGTTGTAAGTACTTTTTTAGTTTTAATAATCTCTCCTGTTTTTAATAATATTCCATTTACTTTATTATTTTTTACGACTATTTTTTCAACTGAAGTATTTTTCCTTATTTTGACACCACTATCTTTAATTTTTTTTTCAAGAGCATCAATTACATCATTCAAGCCTCCTTTTATATAAGCAATTTTCTCTTGTTGAATTTTAATTCTACTCCAAATAAACGGTGCCGGAATTTGGTTTGTGTACTCCTTAAATTTTAATTCTAATAGAGGTTTCCATAAAATGTCATAAGCCTTTTGGCCTATTTCTTTTATCAACCAATCCGATGCATATAATTCATCAATAGATTTCCATTTTATAAAATATCTTGTTTTTAATATCATTAACCCAAGTTTTAATCTTGCATAAAAAGATATCAAATTAAATTTTAATAAATCGGTTTTCTTTTCAAAAGGATAAATATTTCCATTTATGAATGAAGCTCTACTCACTTTAGTCCAAACTAAACGGTCATTAAATTTTAATTCATCTAATAATTCAAACATATGTGGCGTTTCTGGTCCATAATAATGATAAAATTTTTCAATATATCCATCTTTATAATTAATGGAGCGAGCTAAACCGCCAAGTTGATCATTTTTTTCAATTAAAGTAACATTTTCATAATTTTCAATTAGCTGATTTGCAGCATATAATCCACCAATCCCTCCGCCTATTACTACTATGTTTTCTTTCGATTTCAATTTTTCAAATACCATTTTATTGTTTTGGATAAACCCTCTTTAATTCCAACTTTTGCTTTGAATCCTGTTTTTTCAAATAATTTTTGTGTATCAGGACACCTTCTACTAACAGAATTGGGTCTTCCTACCCTCTTCTCTAAAGCAACATCCAGTATCATCAGATCAATAATCTTCTTTGCTAACAAATTGATGGCTATCTCACCATTTTCATTCCCAATATGAATAATTTCTCGATTAGTTTTATCTGATTTTGCAACACATATTGTTGCGTCAACTGCATCTGTTATATAACAGAATGCTCGACTTTCGTTGGCTCCATATACTTTTAAAGGAGATTCACCATTGTTCAATCTGGTAATCAACTCGGGAATAACATGCCGCATTCCCATCCTTGGTCCATAGATATTGTGATACCTGATGATAGCTGTTGGAATTTGATACTTCTTGCTGAATTGCGTGAATAGGAATTCAGATAAGAATTTACTTGATGCATAAGAGAATCTCACATCGGTCGGTTGTGTAAATACAACTGGCGCATTTTCCTTCGTGGGAATCTCTATAAGACCCATTTCATAGGCGCCAGCATAAACTTCTGATGTGGATGAAAAAACAACATTCTTTACAGGATGTTTTTCCAAGTATTCTAATATCCTCAGAGTCATCGAAATATTGGTTTTAGCGACCATATACGGGATTTTATAGAAAAGTTCTGTACCATTTATTGCTGCCAAATGATAGATAGTATCTAGATCCTTGGGAAAAGATTTCTCATCAATAGGCAACGTTAAATCAAGATTGATAAACTCAATCTTATCGTTTTGAAGCAACTTTTCCAAGTCTGGGTCAACCTTACCTTCATTCTTGAACATATTATCAATAATAATTACAGAATCACCCATTTGAATATGTTTTTTCGCCAGATGGTATCCGATAAATCCTGTTCCACCAGTAATAAGAACTTTCATGATCTCACACTATCAATAAACCGGTCTACAATGTTAATAGTCGAATCAATGCTAATCAACTCATTGAGTTTTTGCGTATTAATATTGTATTTATAAACATCATTAGCACTGTTTTTATCTATAGGGCTATCAAATGAGTATTTTTTCATAAGTTCCTGAACTTCAACATAGCCAGTTCCTGAAACATTGAAAATATCAGCACTGTTATTTTCTACCATTAATAACATTATGGCATTTGCAATGGAATCAGTATCGATGAATGTCAGTTTGGATTTTATAGACATATAAAGTGTATTATTATTAAGTAAATCATAAATGGGCCCTTTTTTCAACTTATCTCCCAACACAGTTCCCAATCTCAGGATAATATAGTTTAAGCAATACTTCTCCACTAACCTTTCTGACACCCATTTGTGAAAACCATAATAATCATGTTTGGCTGGATTAATATATACACTTTCCATATTTGATTTTTTTTCATAAAGGTTATTGTAAACATCAATTGTTGAAAAATAAAAATATTTATTGTATTTAAAATCACTAAAAGTTTTTACAACGGTACTAACACTAGAATTGTAATCCCATAATGGTTCAGAATTTGCTTTGTATCTATAAGTGTTACCGTTTGCATTAATGAAAACATCACAATATTCACCTATGTAGTCATTATAGTTTTCTATATCTACAGAAATTACATGATATCCATTCGAATCTAGTCTACTAACGATGGAACTACCAACTAAACCTTTGCCACCTAACACAATACATTTTACCGACTTCATGGTTTTATCCTCCGTGTATAGCGTTGCAATAACCATTTCTCACTGAATATATACAATCTATTTCGGAACAGCATAATTAATAACCAAGGAAAATATGAAAATAGTGATTTAGTAAGTGGAAAATTTGAGACTCCGAAGTTTCTATCAGTCCAAGTTGTTGGCACTTCTTTTATTTTATAGCCTAGAGCGAAGGTTTTCATAACTATTTCTAAAGTAACGCTGAAACTGATTGTACTGCTTAGATCCAGTTTCTGAAGCATGGAAGTTGAATACAGTTTGAAACTGTTAGTTGGATCAACAGTGCCTAACCCCGAGAACAAATTGATGAGCCAACCTGCAATGCGTGGAAATATCACTTTTAGCCTGTGTTTTAACCTCTTATTAGTAAAAAGGGATTTGGGCTTATTAAGTATAATATTACCACCAGTACAAAACCTTGAGAAAGATATAACACCAATGTCATTTTTGAGATATTTAATAAGGTCATCTACCCCCGTCAATTCATCAGAGAGATCTGCCATTGTAACTAAAGTCGCAGGCGCATTTGCTTTCGTAAAACCTGTGCGGAGTGCTCCAGAAGGTCCGGGGCAAACTGAGTTCTTCACGAGATTGATTTTGTTATATTTTTCATAGTGTCTATTGATAACGTCGATGGTTGTATCGTCGTTGTTATCATAAACAACAAACACTTCATAATTCACCGATATATTTTCTTCTATCTTATCAAAAACTTTAAGAATAGTCTCAGATTCATTATAAACTGGTATTATGATAGTTAGTTCGGGATTGATATTATTCTCCAGGGGAAATATGCGGTTGAGGTAGAGGTATAATGAATTTTCCACCTCTTTTAATGTATTCGCTATTCTTTAGGAAAAATTCCTTATAATTCCAGCTTAAGAGCAGGGCATATTCAAAATTTTGTTCGAGAAATTGTTCATCGCTAACGATCGGGATATGAGAACCCGGAGTAAACACCCCTTGTTTTAGTTGATTGTTTTCTGCGATGCAGGCGATGTCCTCTTTTTTTAGTTTATAATAATTCAACAGGGTATTTCCTTTTGCAGGAGCGCCAAAACCCCCAATCTTTATATTAATGTTCTTAAAGTTTTTGATCAGTTTTAACGTGTCTACTTTCAACTTTTCAACTCGATCTGCAAATGCATTGTAATTTGATAATGAACTCACACCCCAATCGACTTCATCAGTAAGGGTCTTTTCAACAGAATGATCGATTGACCTGGAACAGTCAGTCCTTTGTACAAATATCCTGATGGCGGGTCCAGATGCTCCAATAGTATGTCGCTCAATTTTGAATACTTCCATTTCGTGTGTTTTTAGAAATGAGACCACTGGAGTAAGACTTAAATAGCAAAGATGTTCATGGTAAATCGTATCAAATAAATTTTGCTCAATCAGATCAAGCAAGTACGATACTTCAATAATAAAAACACCATCATCCACCAGTAGATCATGGATACCTTCAACAAACGAATGCATATCATCCACGTGTGCAAACACATTTGTGGCCGTAATTATTTTTGCTCTGCCATAGTTTTGAACAATTTCCTCAGACACTTCTTTTGTAAAAAACTTATTTATTATATTTATTCCTGTTTCTTCAGCTAATTTGGCTACATCTGATGGTTCGACTCCAATTTTTATCAGATCTCTTACAGGGTAGGTTTTTAATGTAATGCCATCATTGCATCCGATATCAACAACAACATCATTTGGAGTTACATCATATTGATTGCAAACGCTGGTCGTCATTTTTTCAAAATGATGCACTAAAGCTTTAGAGCTCGATGAAAGATAAAAGTAGTGGCTAAAAATATTATCAGCGGAAACCACATCAAGCAATTGAACCAGAAAACAATCATTGCACAGGTAAACTACAAGAGGAAATTTCTTCTCAACAAAAATCTTATCCCTTTCAATGAAACTGTTTGATGGTGGATGTAGCCCCAAATCGATAAACTCTTTTAAATCTTTCGACCCACAATATCTGCAGTTATCTCTTTTATAATGATTCATTTTTTGACTCTCACTATTAACTCCAGCAATTAATAACTAGCTTATCTTTTATCGTTAACGAAGCATACTCTTTATGTGGGCATCCAATAAATATAATTTCACTCATCTGAATGACTTCATGAACAGGTAAAAAGCTCTCTTCTTCAATGTATGGATCAGTGCATAGCACAATCGCATTTTCATAACTCAGAAGTCGTTTGAGTTTATAGGCAAGAGATTCACGGCTATCATCATTGTTTGGTTTAAAAGCCATTCCCAGAATACCGACCTTTTTTCCACTCAAAGTAGTTTTTCTTTTTACTTTTTCCACCAGAAAATCTGGCAAAGTCTCATTGACCAACATAGCTGAGTGCCCCAAGCTAAAATTATGTCTGTTATAAGCCGCCAATTGCATTGTGTCTTTGAAAAGGCATGGCCCCGCAGCAAAGCCCGCATTCGAAAAGTCAGCAGCGCGTGGGTAATTTTTTGATAAGGCATCTTTTATTTTATAAAAATCAAAACCCTTCTCTTCTAGAATCATATAGAACTGGTTAGCGATTGCGAAATTGATATAGCGCCAAGTATTTGTAATAAGTTTGGCTATCTCTGCTTCCGCTAAATCAAGAGTAATTGTTTCTGACGCAATATCTGTAAAAAGACTCCTAACCGTGTTTAATGCTTTTTCATTACTCCCAGAAATAATCTGCGGAAATTTATGAAGCTCTTCAAGAGCATAACCTTGGGCAATACGTTCCGGACAAAAACTGATACTAGTCTTTATTCCTTCACTCAATAACATCTCCTTTATTTTTTCAGAAGTACCAGGGAAAAGAGTGCTTCTAAAGATAAGAACCTGATTCTCATTAAGATAAATTTTTATTTCTTCTATTGCACTATATATGGAAGCCAGGTCAGGATTAAGATGCTCATCAATCGGTGTGCCTACTGTAAGAATTATAACCTCACAATCTTTTACATCCTTATGATCGCTTGAAAAAGAAAGTTTATTTGTTTTTAATATTTCTTTTAAAAGCTCAGAGCCTCCTTTTTCCAAAAAGGGAAATATTCCTTTTTGTATTTCTGATAATGCTTTTTGGTTTATATCAATTATTGTTACACTATGACCTGCATTTGTGAGAACCAATGAAAGAGGCAAGCCCACGTGCCCTGCACCTCCAATTACTGCGATCTTCATAACCTATTTCTCCAATTTTTTTGCATAAAATATTGCTTCTCTACCAATGTTCAACTCAGCAAATTTTTGATATAATTTGCTCTTTAAACTTTTATTACTAGTTTCAGTTATTCTTTTTTCAAATTCTTTTACCATGCCATGGCATTTTCTACCAATCTTATCATTATCAATATAGTTTTCTCCCATAAGCAAAAACATATCTATGGGAAAAGTGGATTCTTTAAGTAATACTGTAAATCCATATTTAGTCAGTATTTTTTCCAAAGAAGAAAAGTCAAAATAATTAATATGCTGCGGTGGTCCAACCCACCATGGTTTATATTTCAAGGTCTGTCTTGCTGCAGTTTGGAATGGGCTATAATCATTCGGTACTGCTATGCATAGTAATCCACCTAAATTTAATTTATTATACACTAGCTCTAACAAGCCTTCAGGATTTGGAATATGTTCAAGTACTTCACTCATATGAATAACATCAAAATCTTTCAGTCTTTCACACATATCGCTATTGAAAAAACCATTCTCTATATTTAGATCTAATACTTTGGTACTATAATCATAGGCTTTATGAGAAGGTTCCACCCCTAAAGTTGTCCATCCTCTTTCTTGTCCTCTTTTAAGGAAAAAACCTGGCCCTGAACCTATATCAAGTATACTTCTTCTATCACTGGGTAAAAATTTCTCAAAAGATTTATAGCGTTCATCATAACATAGATTCCACCAATCAGCATCTTCTTCCATTCTTTCAATGTAGAGTGGTTTTTCAATAGAGTAAAATTCACTTTTATAGAACTCCAACAGTTCTTTTTCCGTCGGGATTGGTACAGCATGTTTAAACTGACACTTTTCACAATCAATAATTTTAAATTCGTTTAACGAATCCAAAATATGACCAACATGTCCCTGCCATTCTTTTTTTTGTTCAGCCATAGGCATTAGTTCTTGAGTATTCCTTTATTATTAGTTCAGCAGTTCTATAAGCACCATGGCCGTCAATTAACTTTTTTTCTTTTAATCTTCCATAATATTCTGATTTTTTTTCAATCATATTTTTTAGTTCAGTTTGAACTATACTGTCATTCAGGTTATCGTAAAGCCCTAAAGAAATACCTAAACCTGCATTGACGAATGCGCTCGCTGAAAGAGCATGATCTGGAGAGATGCAAATGTATAATGCGGGGATATTTAAAGCTACTACCTCGTAAGCTGTCATTCCAAAAGATAGCACAGCAATATCGGCGGAAGACATTATTTTGGCAACATTCATTGGATTTTTTTCTATGATTATCTTGTTAGATGCTTGCTCACAAAAGTAATTCAATTCTTTTTCTTGAAGAAATTGACTACCTATCAGCACTTTGAATGTAACATTGATATCAAGTTTAATTATTGCATTTAGAATTTTTAATGTTATGTTATGTGGATCAGTAGCACCCATGGATACAAGGATTTCTGGGTTTTCATTTTGAAATTTAGAATAATTTAATTGAAACTCAGGCCTTAGAATCACATACTCCCAACCTGAAGATAATTTCCCGTTGTAATCATTCCAGTTCCATTTCTTTAATTGTGGAATTGGAGGATAAAATGCCATATCCGCTTCCAGCCGTTTATTCTCAGGGTCATCAATTGTAATAATTTTTACGTTAGTAATATTTTTTATATTTATTAATTCTCCTCTACTTAGACCGTCACGAACATCTAAAACTAAAATATCAGCGTCAATATTGTTTATACACTTTATGAGCCACTTACTATAATGAAAATTATCATTTTTATTCTGGGGTGTTAGCACCTTGAATAATTGCCCAACCATCTGAGCTGCAGTTGCAGATTCACGCATAGCAAATGTAATGTTAGATTTACACTGCTCATTAAAAGTTTTTGCCAAGGCAATACAGCGCACCACATGGCCCATACCGATTTGATAGGAACCGTCACATCGAAATAATATATTCAAAGTTTACTAGATTTCATTAGATAATATACACTGCATGATTCTTGGTGTATTCTCATTGCAAACTTATGTATGGTATTCAAAAAATGTTTTATTAAATAAAGCCATTTTGCGTTTAATAATCCAATTTTTTCGCTGTTTTTGAATTTCTACATTTAATTTTTTATGTCTGACATCTTTGTTTATTTTTAACACTTGGGGATTTTCTTTTAGCCACGACAGTACATCCTTTAAATCTATTGGTTTTGATATCCACAGATTATTATAAACTTCCAATAATAACTTATAATCTTCTTCTTTATCAACAGTTAGCCGAATACTATTAACAATTAATTCTTCAGGTGGAAAATATTCAACAATTTTAAATTTTTCAGGATTATTGGCAAGGAACAGAGAACCAACATGCTCCAAATCATCGAGGTCATCTGTATTTTCACTAATATAAAATAATGATCTAGAAGATTGTGCACCAGCGCCTTCCAATATACTACCCGGATTAGAACACCAAGCTATATCACCATCGTATTCATATAATGCATCTAATTGCAAATCAATTATTGATGGATCAATCAATGGACAATCTCCAGTTATTCTAACAAAATAAGGATATTCATATTTCTTCAAGATATCCAAAAAACGTTGGAGAACATTGTCCAAGCTTCCACGATGGACTGCAATATTATTATATTTACAATAATTATATAAAGCATCATCTGATTGATCAATAGAAGTTGCAACAATTACCCTATCAAGGTTATTACATTGTTGTGCTCTATTTACTATATGCCAAATCATTGGTTTGCCGGCCAATGGCTTTAAGACTTTTCCAGGCAATCGGCTAGATGACATTCGTGCCTGAATAATGGCAATGGCTGGTTTATTTTCCAAAACTTTCTCTTATTTTTTTCAAGGGACGTAACCCATCAGAGGAATCAGCACGCCAATCACGATCTGGTAATTCTGAAGGTGAGGGTTCAAATATTTTTTCCCCATCAGCATCCAAACCTGAATTCACGTTAGCAATAACTTCGGATATTTGATCTGGGAGCCAACAATGGCCAGATTGGTATTCTTTCCCTTTCCCATCCAGATCAATATGGAATTCAACAAAGTTAATATTGTATTGATGAATTGCTCTGTATAGTACTGCCGGTGAAACTGTATGATCGCTGTAACCAACTGTTATATCAATCTGATTAGAATTCTCAATCTTATTAATCATTTCCTTTAATACATTAATTCCAGACAAATTTGCATCTTTTATGGGTGTTGGATAAGCGCTATTACAGTGCAATACTGTTATTTGTTTTGTCTTTGTATTCAAAAGACATTTTAGCGCTTTCTCAACTTCATCCAATACTGCCATCCCGGTTGAAAATATAACAGGCTTGGCTGTAGCGCCGCACTTTTTAAATAAATCCAGCCATAATAGTTCGTAGGATGCAATTTTATAAAAATCAACGTACGGCTCAAGTTCATCAACTGCTACAAGATAAAATGGCGTACAGCTAAAAGAGAGTCCTAAAGAATGTGTTAAATCAGCTAATTCCGGTATGTATTCTACCGGGAGTTCCCATTCTTTTCGTTTTCTATGGATTTCACTTTTATCTAATATTTCCGGTGAAAATAATTTATCAATTTTAAATAGTTGAAATTTTACGCCGGTACAACCCGCTTCTTTTGATGCATAGATAAATTCTTTCATCCTGCTTAAATCGCGATTATGATTGGATGAAACTTCAGCTATAAAATCAATTTTATGCATAAAACTTTTTCACTAACAATATGACTTTTTCTTGTTCAGAATCGGTAAGGGTTGGATAGAGTGGTAAAGATAATGCTCGATCATAATATTTTTCTGCCACAGGAAAATCGCCATTCCCATATCCATACTTTTCTTTATAATATGGCTGTAAGTGAATCGGGATATAGTGCACCTGGGTATTTACCTCGTTTTCTTTTAGATATTGATATAATTCCGCTCGTTTTTCGCATTGAATGATATACAGATGATAGGAATATCCGCCATTTATGTCAGGGTGTTGCTGTGGTGTTAATTGTACAATTTCGGTAAAAGCACTATCATATTGTTGGACTAATTCTCTCCTTCTTTTTACCCATTCATCATTCTTTTTTAATTGTTGAACCCCCAATGCTGCTTGTATATCCGTCATGCGATAATTATAGCCTAATTCATGCATTTCATAATACCAACTACCATGATTTTCTGATAATATTTCAGGGCTTTTCGTTATTCCATGGGTGCGAAGGATTAATAATTTTTCATATAATTCTTTATTATTAGTTGTTATGGCTCCGCCTTCACCGGTTGTAATTTGTTTTACCGGGTGGAAACTAAATACTGTCAGATCGGAATGTGAGCAATCACCCACTCTATGCTGTTTTCCTTCAATATCTTTCCATTTTCCACCAATGGCATGGCAAGCATCTTCAATAATCCATAAGTTTTTTGTATCAGCAATCATCTTTAATGCTTCCATATCACATATAACACCACCCATATGAACGGGAATTATCCCTTTAACACGAATATCATCTTCAGCTACTTTCTTAACTTTTTCTGGATTTAACGTAAAAATACTTTCAGAAATATCAGCGAACACCGGATGTCCACCAGCATATAACACAGAATTTGATGTAGCTAAAAAAGTGATAGGGGTTGTAATAACATTTGTTGTTATATCTGTGCCAATTACAAGATTGGCCAAATGAAGCGCAGCCGTACCATTGCAAACAGCAACCGCATATTTTGAACCACAATAATTAGCCAAATATTCTTCAAATTCAACTAATTTGGGGCCCTGTGTAAGCCAATCCCCTTTTAGAATATCTACAACTGCATCAATATCAGAATTATCTATTGATTGCCGTCCATAAGGGATTGTTATCTTTGAATTCACAAACTAAACTTCAAATCTTTCAATCAGAAAATTATTATTAATAAATCCAATTTTTATTATAGTTGAAAACCCCTTTTCCCGAGCTTTTGATTTAAGTTCATCAATGCTTAATTCTGTATAGTTATTTTCCCCCTGCTTATCAAAATCCTTATTATAGACATGATACCCTCTGAGTTTTCTTGCGGTAGGATTCAAATAATCAGGAACACCATCAATCATAGCAATACTGGTTAAACCAGGGACAATAAAGGGCGTACCGTCAACCCTAATTTGCATACCCCAAAAAACATCATTTGTTTTTGGGATATAAATACATGTTTCCTTTTTATTAATTGAATTATCTTTATCTATTTTGTTCAACAAATCCAACAACTGGTATCGTCTATTATTTGTCAAGGCTGATCCATTAGATTCCTTGGCAATTCCTAATATATTATTTCCTTTCATTAGATTTAATGCTGCACGTTTTAAACTTATTCTTTCTGCAGAAATATTATTTATTTTACTTCTCACTTTTAGGTTATATTTAAGATTATCACTGATTTGACTAAAATAGTTTCCAGTAACCTCTAATGTTATCCCAAAAATGAGGATTATTTTAATATATGAAAATATTTTTCCCCTTTCAAAAAACTGACTCATTTTATTAAATGTAAATAAATATGGTAAGTAGCCAAGAATAAAGACAACAGAGAGCCAATATTGAAAATTGTAAAAATAAAAGTCGGAACCCCCTGAATTCATTCCAATTAACCCTGGAATAAGACTAATAATTAAAATATAAGGAAGAATTTCTAATTCGAGAATATACTGTTTAGATGTAATCATATTTTTCAATTCTTCAAAAGTAGATATCTTTTTCTTTTTCAAGAATAAATAAATAAAGACCACAATGCCTGCATAATTTAAAACAAATGAAAGCCGACCATATTTAGTTATACTTTGAAATATTGTAATGATTCCAACACTATTACTATGAGTAACTAATATATCTGTTGCTACGAATAAAATTGTCAAAACAATAATGCTTGAGAATAGAAATGACAGGAGAACAATATATTTTTTATATAACCTAAACCTATAAATCAAATATAAATATAAACCCAGAAGGATAAATGGAATTGAAATTTTTACTAATGCTATTACCCCAATGAATAAAGGAATTAAAAGTAGTAAAAATATATAGTCAATTATTCTCACATTCGTTTTTTTTTGATTTTCATTTAAATATTCAATGCACAAAGAAAATAATAGGAATGATAACATTAGACTCATTACATATGAATAATTATCAATTGGTACCGTAGTTACTTCAGATGTAAAATGAATTATAGGAACGATCAGAAGTAATAATAATAAGGAGTTTACGTTAAAATCGAATTTTTTATATCTCCTTATGCTAAAAACACCATAAAAAATGCCTTTTAAATACAATGGTATAAATATTAATGGGAAGCCTATATTGCAAAATAATAAACCATTCATATTAAGTATATTTGAAAATTGGGCGAAAATCCAATGACTACCCCAATGATACGGCAAGTATGGAATACCATCCAATCCTGTACTTGGTAAACCATGGGTTTTAATTACACCAATTACAGCTGAATGAAATAAAACATCGATTTCCGACAAACTCATTACACTCAATTGTTCAGTAAACATTGGGCCTTGCCATCCATTTTTCCAAACAACTGAACCAATAAATATTGAAAAAAGGGAAAATAAACTATAATAAAAAATGTGAATTGGTTTAAAATAATTATAAAAATAAAATGCCAAACTAATTAGTATTAGTGGCAAAGCTATATAAATAAGATATACACCAGTGTTAAGACTCTGATAGGGAAGCAAATACCCAATAAAAACCACTAATCCTAAAATTATTATCGTAATGAATATGTTCGAAGTAAACCATCTTCCAGTGGTAATGTTACTAATTTGATCTAGTCCAATTTTAATTAAATCAGGGGAAAAAATAATTATACAAGCTAAAGAAACAGTTTGTACAATTATTGGATACAATCTATCACTATATCCTTGTGATAAAACAAAATAATAAATTCCAATTGAAACGGATAAAATAAATAAAAGTATATTTATAAGAAAAAATGGATTATAAGTCTTATAATTATTTTCCCTACTATTTTTGAATTTTTTTATCGGTATATTAATATTTGAAATTAAATCAAGCTTATTAACTTGATTCTATAGATTCTTTTATTTTCTGAATACCATCTTTAAGACCAAAGTTTATTATAAGCCTTAATTCCTTTAAGGCTTTTTTATTATCCGCGACCATCGAAGGAACTTCTTTATATTTATCCCCAACAACTTTTATCTTCGCTTTTTTTTGGAATATTTGTTCGGCAGTGTGAAGAAAATCAATTACACGAACATTTCGCCCAGAGCCAATATTATAGATTTTTAATTGGTTTTTTTGATGCACGCTAGCGGCTATAATTGCATTTACGGCATCATCTACATAAATCAAATCTCTTTTTGCATCAGGCATCCGAAGTTCAATGAGTTCATCTTTTACCAGTCGATTGATAATGTAAGGTACTAAGTAAGGTTCTTTTTGGCCCTCACCATATAGATTAAATATTCTTAGAATTGTTATTGGAAAACCAAAACTATCATAATATTGTTTACATAAATTCTCTGCTATATACTTGCTTATAGCATATGAATTTTTGGGCTGTAATGGATAATCCTCATTGATTAATGTATCAACTTCAGGGGATTTATAAACTGCACTTGTTGACATAAAGATTAATCTTGCATTATTTTTTGTACAATAATTTAGTATTTGTTGCGTACCAGTTATATTGATATCAAAGCAAGTTGATTTATTTTTTATAAACTCAATTCCTTTAGTTTTTGCGGCTAAATGAAAGACCACATTTATTGGTTTATTAAAACCATTGATTTCTCTAATATCACCTACATATTCATGAACTTCATAGTCGAGTAATTTGAGGGCTTTTTTCAGATGAATTCCCAAAAATCCTCTTGAACCAGTTATTAATACAGAAGGTTTCAATTAGGATTTATTCCTAAAACATATTTTATCGACAACATATGGAATTTTATAAAATCTCAATAGATTTAATTGGTCTTTAGAAAATAACAATCATTTTAAACTTTCATAAGACTCAAGTTTAATATCATTTTCCTCAACATATTCTTTAAACTTAGGATTTATTATAGTATTAAAATCGCCTTCCCAATCAAATGAATAATCATAATAATTATTCCAAGTAGAAAAAGTATTTGTTAATATTTCATTATCAAGTCCAGGATGGAATCCTATTTCAATTATACCTGACTTAATCTTTTTTAGCACATCATGAATATAATTATATTTAAGATTCCCGCTATTAAAAAAACCAAGAAAATAATCAGGTGTAATAACATTCTTTGTAAATCTATTTTTAATAATTTTAAAAAAAATAGATAAAATTATTTTAAAATTTATGGAAACTGAAATATCAACTAAAGGCGGGTTTAGATATCTAAATTTGTTAATTCCATATTTATTTGATACTTTAACAACTAATTTATATACTTCAGGTAACATGTGTAAATGCCGATGACTATCAATGTGAGTTATTGAAAGACCGGATTTATTACAATAATTTATTTGTGCATCTAACTCTAATTCTATTTCCTCGAGTTTAGCTTTTCCAATTATAATTTTTTTTGCTAACGTATTATGACTATCAAAAAATAAGCCTTTTTCATCAACAATAGACGAAACATTTTTTTCACCAGCAATTGATAACCCCTCAATAATATTGAAATGAAGACCTATTCCCAGCTTTGGGTTACGCTTTGATATTCTTACAGCTTCATCAAATTTTTTCCCATTAACTAAAATTGATGCACTCGTCAATACCCCCTCTTGAAAACCTTTTTCTATTGCCTCATTAATTGAAGAGTGTAAGCCAAAATCATCTCCAGAAATTATCAACTTTTTCAATCTTTTATAATATTACTTTCTTTAATAATAAAGTTGGGTCTTTGTTTTACTTGTTTAAATATTCTGCCAATATATTCACCTAAAAGCCCAATACCAATTAATTGTATCGACCCAAAAAAAACTAATCCTAAAACAATCGTCGCCCAACCGGGTGGTAGCGGCATTAATTTATAACCCAATGAATGGGATATAAATAAAAGCACTACTAATATTCCGTAAATAAAACAAAAAAAGGAAATAAATAATCCCAACCAGAGAAATGATTTAAGTGGAAGGTTAGAATATGAAAAAATACCATCAAGTGCAAATTTTACATAATCAAATATTGAGAATTTTGATTCGCCAGATTTACGTGGCTCCGTTTCATATGTAATAGATTCTTGTTTAAACCCAACCCAATCAACTAACCCTCTTAAAAAAATATCACGCTCAGGGATGTCTTTTAAAACATCAACTACTTTTCGATCAAGAAGCCTGAAATCTGATTGGCCGAATGATAATTTCACAGATGAAATACTATTTATTATTCTATAAAATAATAAAGTAGGGAAAAACCTCCATCCTTTATGATTAGTTGAAAGATTCTTTATTGTATACACTATATCATTCCCTTTTTCCCAAAGCTCTAACATTTTAGGAATAATTTCTGGCGGGTGTTGTAAATCACCATCCATCGATATTACGGCATTACCACTTGCATATTTTATCCCTGCAAGAATACCTCCCTGATGCCCAAAGTTTCGCGATAAAGATAAATATTTTATCCTTTTATTATTAATAGATAACTCTTTAATTATTTTAAGCGAATTATCAGTACTACCATTTTCAATTAAAATGATTTCGTACTCACAAGAATAACTTCCAAGAGAGCTAATTATCCTATTGCAAAGCTCTAAAATATTTTCTTCCTCATTATAAATTGGTATGATAATTGAAATCATGTTAATCTGCATCTTTTTAATTAATTGGTTGTTTTTTTATCAATTATTTCTTCTGAATTTTAATCGCAGAAGTAATGAAATCTGATCGCTTACAATCAAGGATATTTAAATTATTTTTATTAGTTATATATTCAATATCAGATATAGAAAAAAGGTGAATACGAATTTGATTTATTATTAAATGGTAAAATTTATATAAAAATCCCCCAATACTTTTTCTCGGGAAAAGCCAAACAATCAAACCATTATTTTTTAAATGGCTAACCAAATTTATTATTGTTTCTTCAGGGTTTTTAACAAATTCTATTGAACCGGCACATAATATTTTATCAAAATTCCTTTTCAATTTCATTTTAGACAAATCATCTGTTACTCCATCAAAACCTAATGATTTATATTTTTTTATCATATGAAAAGAAATATCTACACCAAATGGAATTGCCCCTGAATCCTTTATAATTTTTGAATAGTTACCATCTCCACAACCAGCATCTAAGATTTCTTCCCCATTCTCAACTTTTAATAATTCAAATAGAGTTTCTTTTTCTCTTCTAACAAGCTTATACAACATTCCTTTATTTCTTTTTTCTGAATAAGAAAATGCTTCCCGATCAAAATGTTTTTTGACGCGATGAGTTGCCATTAGTTATGAAATAACTTTTTTTTAAGATCTGATTGGAGAATGAAAACTATCAATTAATTCTTTTAATTTATTTACTGATAAAAAATCCTTGTTATGAAGACTATTATAGCTAAATCCGTCTGGGCAAGGTTTTCCAATATTTCCATGGCTTTCATTTTTGAATTTTGTTTTACTCCAAACTCGGATGGAGGGAACTATGACATAATAATCATTAAATTCTATTGCATTCATTGCATCAGATTCTGTAACCATTTCTTCATGCAATTTTTCACCGGGACGTATACCCACAATTTCATGGTTACATTCAGGTGCAATCGCTTCTTTTACATCCAAAATGCGATAGCTGGGTATTTTAGGGATAAATATTTCTCCACCCCACATTCTTTCAAAACAATTCAATACAAAATCTACACCTTCCTGTAGTGTGATATTAAAACGGGTCATTCGCTCATCTGTTATTGGAATTATACCGGTTTTTTTCTTCTCTATGAAAAATGGAATGACTGATCCTCTGCTACCCATAACGTTTCCGTATCTTACTACTGAAAACCTTATATCCTGTTTCCCTTTGTAATTGTTGGCTGTAATGAACAGTTTATCAGATGTTAATTTAGTTGCTCCATATAAATTAATTGGCGCTGCTGCTTTATCCGTACTTAAGGCAATCACTCTTTTAACTCCGGCTTTAAAAGCAGCATCAATAACATTTTGCCCGCCCAATACGTTGGTCTTTACTGCTTCAAAAGGATTATACTCCGTTGCTGGTACTTGTTTAAGGGCAGCGGTATGAATAACATAATCCACCTCTTTCATAGCCATCTTTAATCTCCCCAAATCACGGACATCTCCAATAAAATAGCGCATTGGGCTATTGCCATCATTGGGAAATTGTTGTTGCATTTCATATTGTTTAAGTTCATCGCGGCTATAAACTATGACTTTTTCAGGATTATATCTTTTTAATATTGTTTTAATGAATTTTTTGCCAAAAGAACCAGTCCCCCCTGTTATTAATATTGATTTATTGTTTAACATATTATTCCTCCCAATTAAAATTTACGCTTTAAATAATTTATTTGAATTTTGATAGCGATTCCTTGTGTCCACAATCAATTTTGACTTTTCTTCAATTAAATTGTAATCAAAATCATCATGATCAGTGGATAAAAGTACCAAGTCGAACGATTTTATGTTTTCAGGTGTAAGTTCAATACTTTCAAGATTAAAATTGAATTTCCTAGTTTTAGGTACTACCGGAAAAAATGGATCGGAATACTGTACATTAGCTCCCATTTGTACAAGCATATCCATAATGACTAAAGAAGGTGATTCACGTGTATCGTCTATATTTTTTTTGTATGATAAACCCAATACCAGGATTTTGCTATCCTTGATTGATTTATTTACCGTTTTTAAAGCTTCTCCCAATCTTTGAACAACATACTTTGGCATATCTGTATTGATTTCACCTGCTAATTTTATAAAGCGGGTTTCTATTCCAATTTGTTTTGCTTTCCAAGTTAGATAAAAAGGATCAATAGGAATACAATGGCCACCCAAACCGGGACCTGGGTAATACGGGGTAAAACCGAAAGGTTTTGTCGCTGCCGCGTTAATTACTTCGTAAAGGTCAATATCCATTTTATCTGCTACCATTTTTAGTTCGTTCACCAAGCCTATGTTAACTGCACGTTGAATGTTTTCCATAATTTTCGTCATTTCTGCCACGCGAGGGGAAGATACCGGGACAGTTTTATCTACAATTTCATCATACAAAGCATTGGTCAACTCCAAGCAGTTTTGGGTAACACCGCTGACAACTTTAGGGATGGTTTTAGTCGTGAAGTTTTGATTGCCAGGATCTTCGCGTTCGGGGGAGTAACCGAGGAAGAAATTTACACCAAGTGTAAATTTTTGATGAATAATTTTTAATTCTGAATTTTTAATTGATTCGATAAATGGAACGAGGATTTCTTCGGTTGTGCCGGGGTAAGTGGTACTTTCTAAAATAAGTAGTTGGTTTTTTTTTAAATAGGGTTTTATATTTTCTAAGGTACTATGTATATAGCTTAGATCAGGTTCGTTGTGGATGCCGAGGGGGGTGGGAACGCAAATGATAATCACATCTACATTTGAGATTTCACCAAAGTCCGTCGTGGCTGTAAAGCCATTATTGGCCATAGTTGAAATATCTTCTGCATAAATGTGTTTGATATAAGATTTGCCACTGTTTAGTAAATCAACTTTTTCTTTGTCAATATCAAATCCCATAGTTTGGAAGCCTTCTTGAGAAAAACGGATGACGAGGGGAAGGCCGATGTAGCCCAAACCTATAATGGCGATTTTGGATTCTCGATTTTGAATTTCTGATATTAGATCATTCATACCCAATTATGTATAAAATCTTGCAAAATAATCCATTTAACTAGTCTTAAACATTATTTATAAATCCCATATTTTTAATTTTAAAATAAAGTTGGTCTACCAATTCTTCCGGTGGTGTACAACTTGAATCCACAATAATTTCTGCATTCTTTGGTACTTCATAAGGATCAGAAATACCAGTAAATTCTTTAATGACACCTCTACGAGCCAATTCATAAAGTCCCTTTACATCCCTTTCTTCACATTTTTCTAAAGGTGTGTTGACATAAATTTCAATATATTCACCGAGTTTTGAGATGAGTTCACGATTGGCACGCCTATCGACTTTATAAGGTGCTATCGGCGCACAGATTGCAATACCACCATTTTTTGTAATCTCACTAGCAACATAGCCAATACGTTGAATATTTATAGATCGATGCTCTTTTGAAAAACCAAGTTCACTTGACAAATGTGTTCTAACAATATCTCCATCCAACAAAGTTACTGGTCGACTACCCTCTTCCAACAGTTTAACTAAAAGTCCATTTGCCAATGTTGACTTTCCTGAACCTGAAAGTCCAGTAAAAAAAATGGTTAATCCTCGTCTAATCAATGGGGGTCTGGATGCTTCCAATTCAAGGGCAACTTCTTTGTAAGTAAACCATTTTGGGATTCCTTTTCCTCTATCCAATAACTGACGAAGCTCTGTTCCAGAAATAGTTTTAAACTCAGTTCCTTTTTCAATCTCATCAATTGTGTCGTATCGATCTTCGGCAGGAAGGTAAACCATAAATTTAAATGGGGTCATTTCAATCCCTATTTCTTCTTGGTACTGTAATAATAATTCTTGCGCATCATAAGGCCCATAAAAAGAATTGCCATCTTTATCATTCCCAGGGCCGGCATGGTCTCGCCCAATAACAATATGAGTACAACCGTAGTTTTTCCTGATGATAGCATGCCACAATGCTTCCCTTGGCCCTCCCATTCTCATGGCTAATGGAAGCAAACTAATCATCGCTGTTTTTTTAGGATATTTTTTTAATACATGCTTATAGCACCTCACGCGCGAATAATGATTTACATCTCCTAGTTTTGTCATACCTACAACAGGATGAATAATTAAGTTGGCATTCAAATCTTGAGATGCTTTCATTGTCATTTCTACATGCGCTCTGTGAAGCGGATTTCTAGTTTGAAATGCTACAATTTTATTCCAACCATTTTCTGAAAAAAGTGACCGCAATTCAGCAGGAGTATGTCGATCATTTTGATAATCATAATGATGGGGTAGTGAAATCCCTTCTAATGCACCGCCTACATAAATTTTATTCCCAATATTGAATAAATAATTTACAGCAGGATGTGTCGTATCCGTTGTACCATATACCTTTTCAGCTTCTTTTTCTAAATTCGGCGACCAAACATCAGAAATCGTTAATACAGCAAGGGCGAAACCTTCCTTATCACGGAGCGTAATCTTTTTTTCGCCTTTAATTTTTTCAGCAAAATTTTCGGGAATATCTAAAGTGATTGGTATGGGCCATAAGGAACCATCAGCCAATCGCATATCTTTCAAAACGAATTTATAATCATTTTGATTCATAAATCCTTGCAAGGGCGAAAACCCACCATTTAGCAATAATTCCAAATCACAGGTTTGTCTATCTGTTAATTGCCAAGATAGAAAATGGTTTGCTTCTTTTTTGAGAATTTGTCGTTTTTCTAGAGGTAGTAATAAATCAGTAATAATTGATTTTTTTTTCATTAAAGTATTTTCCATTTTATTTCTTTTTTGAATTGTAAATAAACAAGACTAAGGATAATAAAAGGACCAAGATGTAAACGGTAATCACCAACGTAAATTTAGCGGAATACATACCGAAAAAGACAGGGTTTGTGGATTGGGTGCCCAAGAATAACGGAAGTCCAATTAACATAAAACCACTTACAATACCGGAAATACGGCGATCCCGAAAAATGTCTTTTATTTTTTTCTTAAATAAATGCTTTACACGGCGGAGTTTTTTGCGTTCATCCATATCAGAATTATCGGCATAAGCACGAACGAAACCAATCATAATGCCGAGACCAATTCCAAGGATACCTGCGAGTAAAACGCTGAGTTTTAAGTTTATATTTTCTGGACCCAGGGGCACTTGGGGTTTATCCAAGACCTGAACGATGGAGGCTTCTTGAACTTCCTCAATTTTGGCTAACTCGTATTGCTGTTTTAAAGTTAAGTAGATACCCTTTTGGATTTCTACATCTCTTGCAAGTCGGCCTTGCTCAAGCTGCAACGCGGGGGATGAAATCTGACGATTTCTTTCGTTGAATTCTTTTAACCTTGTTTCAGATGATTTTAGATCATTTTCTACAGACGCAATACGGATAGCAATGAAGCTTGTTTTTTCGTTTACAGTTTGGCTTTTGTAAAAACGGTTTAGGGCTTCTAATTCGGCTAACGTGACTTCTGCTAATTGTTTAGCGAATAAAGGTTCCGATGTTGTGACTTTAATAACACTAAAGGTGCTGGTCGGATCTTGATCAAATTCAAGGATTTCTCCAAGAGACCCTAATGCGGATGTCACCAATGTTTCCCGACTAAATTCCGGTGGATCGTTGCCATGGGTTAATATGGCTAAGAGAGATAATTCTTTTCCAAATTTATTGGTGTAAAACTTTTTATTGAGAATTTTTTCTGCAAATGTGCGACTGCGAAGCAATTCAGGAAATAAAGAGGGACTGGATAAATCTGCGGATGCACTTGTGGGTACATTGACACCGAACTGAGATGCCAAGCCGGCGAGGCCGCCTAAATTGCCACCACCACTGGAAGGCAATAGCACCGTGGCCCAACTGACATACTGGGGCGCTTGAATAAACTGGACATAAGTAAAGGTAAGAAATACGAAGATAAAGGTGGTCAGAACTATGACCTTGAACTGCTCGGCGATTGTGAGGAGGATGTCGGAGAGGGAGATCGTATCCTCTTCCATAGTGAATGGTGAGTAGGGAGTAGTGAATTGTGGATTTGGAGGTTGAGCTAATGCTTGGGGACTGTCAGCGAGTGACTGTGATATTTTGTTCAAATTCGCTACCACATGGTGGGGGACCTGGTTGCGGGCCTTCCAGTTGGAAACCGCCTGGGGAGTGGTGTTTAAGGCTCTGGCAATCTCCGCCAGTGTGGTGACACCGCGGGAAGACATTAATTGTTCTAATTCACTGAAGTTCATTAGATAGTAACGAGTAAATAGTGACGGGTGACGAGTGACGAGTAAATAGTGACGAGTAAATAGTGACTGGTGAGTGGTGAGTGGTGAGTAGATTCATATGTTAATTGGAGAATAGCCGCAAAGAACACGAAGAAACACGAAAATGAAAAAAACAACCGATCACGACTAAAGTTAAAATTATGGATGGCTTTATGCGATGGTGGGTCGCTACTTGTTACTGGTAACGCGTTACTCGTCACTACCTAAAGTTGTTTTGAGAGGACAACGGCGGTGATCATGGAGGCCACAATAGATGTCCAGTTTGTGGCGAATTGGGTGACGTCAAATGGTTCTTCCGGGGTCTTTTCATTAACAATAATGGTGGCACCATCTTCAATCTTTGGCGTCGTATACCATTTGTTCGGACTCACCAATCCATTGGCATAGACCACAATAATACTTTTTGGATTTCCCCTTTCCGTAACACCACCGGCGGAATTGATATAATACCTTAGGGATTTTCCTTGTCTAAATTCAATTAATCCCGAGTTGTACACCTGGCCAGAGACATTTACCGTGCCTGTACTTTCTTTTACCACCACACTATCACCGGGCATGAGCGCGATGCTCTCATTTTGCCACGCCACACGCACTTTAGCATCTTTAGCATCTTTAGCATCTTTGGCATCTTTGGCATCTTTAGTAGCATCCAACAAAATTGCACTTTGGGCTTGTGTTACTTCAAAATATTTTTTATCTCTGTAAATAGAAATCCCATTTTTTAAAGCTTTGGGTGTGAGGTTGCCTGCGCGATTTAAAACAGACTTGAGCGTTTCGTTATCTGAAACTAAAGGGTATGCACCGGGGATGTTTACTTCTCCACTGATGTAAATATTTTCTTTTTCAAAATAATTCAAATTAGCGTGGATGACGACTCGATCCAAATTCTGAAGGGGGATGTCTTTATCTTCGTTGCCATTATAAATATTTGCCAAGTTCACTTTGATAACATTTTCATAGCGGGACTCTGGATCCCGGCGGATGATTTCTGCTTGATCGTGATATACAGATTTCCAGAAAGTGGAATCTTGAAACCCGCCCCCCAAAGCGAGGAGGGCTTTTAAGGACATCCCATTATAAAAATGATAGATACCAGGGACTTTTACCTGACCGATGATCTCGACTAACTGGTTCTCTTTAAAAAGGCGGCGGACTAATATACGGTCGCCATTTTGTATGGGCATCAGTTTAGCATTTTCAATATTGATATAATGGCCTTCATAAATACCTTCGGAACCTCTTTCGCCCATGGGTTTGATGCGACTCAAGCCAATTTTATCTGCAGCTTCTGATGTTAATCCACCCGCATACTGAATTAAATCAAAAACAGTTTCACCCCTAACGCCTTCATAGATTCCCGGGTTTACGATTGCACTATCTACTTCTACCGTACTCCTACGAACGGGGATAACTACAATATCTTGATCCCGCAGTTGGATATTATTGGGCAAATTCCCTTTTAGTAAATAATCATATAGATCAACTACCGTCACCACTTCACCATTCCTTTTAACCTGTATTGTTCTTAACGAACCGGTGGTATCTACACCGCCGGCTTGAATGAGGCCGGTGATCACCGTAGAAAACGGATGCACAGGGTAAACACCGGGGAACTGAACTTGCCCCACAAAGTTTACATTAATAGATCGCAATTCACCCATAGACACATCAATAAAGGTGGATGGGCTTTTTCCATTCAATGTGGCATATATGCGGCCGAATTGGATTTTTAAATATTTTTTAGAACCATCCATAGATTTACCCATCAGGTTCAATAAGCCTACTTTGTCATCGTAAATTTTTCCTTCGCGGTTTATGGTGTAGGTTTGTCGCAATTGAGTTTCACCCCATAAGGATACAACCAATTCATCGCCGGGGCCCAATTGATAGTTCGCAGGCGTGGGTAGATTCTCCCAAAAAGCAACTGTATCTCGTAGTGTGAAGAAATCATAACCAAAATGCTTTAAGCCCAAGGATTTTAATTCTTCATCAACTTCTACAGGTTGAAATGGCGTTATTTGGGCTTGACGCGGCAAGCCTGTGATGGGATCAACGCTCCCATCTACCCCGGTTGGGAGCTGTAGCTGATTCTGCCTCTTCTCATACTCAGTCTTTAAACGCTGTAATTCTTGAATGGATTGTCCATATCCCAATGCAAAGGCACTCACGAAGAGGATATACACAATATGTTTATATTTGTTTATCATAATTTTATCTCAATATGGAGGAAAATAAGATTATTACTGGTGAATTCATACCTTTTTTCATGGCTCCGCCCTGTCAGTCCCATTCTTGGGCCTGAACACGGCTCGTATATTATAAATCGCACCCATCTTTGGGATTGAAAACCCATATGGGGGTTAATTGTTTACTTATTTAGAGAATTAATCAATTTGTGACCGAACACTGGTGACAATAATACAGTGAATATCCTGATCATGGATGTGATATCGGTCACTTTTCCGCATTAAATAATTATGATTATACCCCTTATTTGACCTAAATATACACAAATATAGTGGAATAAGGCCATTTATATAAATATATGGTGAATATATATTTAGCCTATAAGTGCGCAGAGGTGAAGGAAAAAGGAAGATATCAGTAGGCAGAGATCAAAAAGAAGAAGACAGAAAGAAGCTAACAAAGATTTACAGGATGCTATTAATTCGTTTATAATACATTGATTGTCAAAAAAGAAGAGATTTGGTAGTTGGTAGTTTTAATAAATTCATCTGAAACAATTATGGGTTTAAACAGATTTAAGACTAAAACGTTGACCAATCAAATTAATCTCCTCCTTTTTAATTTTCTCCCACTTTGTGGGAATTAACTTTGGAAACCAAATGAAAATACTTGTAACCGGCGGGTGTGGATTTATCGGTAGTAATTTTGTTATTGAACAAATTCGCAATACGGAAAATCAAATACTGAATCTGGATAAACTAACTTATGCGGGTAACTTGGAAAACCTCAAGTCCGTTGATGGGAACCCCAATTACCAGTTTGTTGAGGGGGATATTTGCGATGGGGAACTGGTTTCTGATACCCTATCTAATTTCCAGCCAGATACTATTGTCCATTTTGCTGCTGAGTCTCATGTAGATCGATCCATTGATGGGCCCATGGCTTTTGTAGAAACCAATGTAATAGGGACGGCGACGCTGCTCAATGCTTCCAAAAGTTATTTAGAAATCAGAGGTCAGCAATCAGAAAAGAATAAATTCCGATTTTTGCATGTGAGTACGGATGAGGTGTTTGGTTCACTTGGAGATGATGGGTTTTTCAAAGAAACCACCCCCTATGATCCCAGTTCTCCCTATTCCGCTTCCAAAGCATCCTCAGATCACCTCGTTCGGGCATGGCATCGTACTTATGGCTTCCCCGCCTTGATTACCAATTGCTCCAATAATTACGGTCCCTACCAATTTCCGGAAAAACTGATTCCCCTCATGCTTGCCAATTGTGTGGACGAAAAACCCCTTCCTGTATATGGTGAAGGTCTAAATGTAAGAGATTGGCTATTTGTAGAAGATCATTGTGATGCCATATATACAGTCCTTAAAAAGGGTACTATTGGAGAAACCTATAATATTGGGGGCAATAATGAAATAAAAAATATCGATATTGTCAATACCATTTGCTCAACGCTCGATGAATTAAAGCCCAGATCGAATGGGGCTTCATATTCTGAACTGATTACTTATGTCACCGATCGTCCCGGCCATGATTTCCGTTATGCCATAGATGCGAGTAAAATCAACAAGAACCTTGGGTGGTCACCCACAGAAACATTTGAAACGGGTATACGGAAAACCATTCAGTGGTATTTAGATAATGAACAGTGGTGGCGAAATATTCAAGATGGGACGTACAATCAGGAACGGTTGGGAACAAAGAAGTCAGACTAAAGAGATTAAAGGTCAGATTTATGAAAACAGTTAAACTTGTTCTGCTTCGCCATGGCGAAAGCCTGTGGAATCTGGAAAACCGATTTACAGGGTGGACCGACGTGGGCCTTACAGATAAAGGGAAAGCGGAAGCCAAATCCTCAGGCGAGTTATTGATGGAAGAAGGGTTTCAATTTGACCTCGTTTATACTTCCGTCCTGAAACGCGCAACACTGACAATGGATATATGCCTGAATGCAATGGAAATAAACGACGTACCCATCATCTACGATTGGCGCCTCAATGAACGTCATTATGGCGCTCTGCAGGGATTGAACAAGACTGAAACAGCTGAAAAGTATGGTGATGAACAAGTGCTCATCTGGCGACGTAGCTATAGTACGCCTCCGCCACCTTTAGATATTGATGATGAGCGACATCCTCGCCTTGATGAGCGATATAAAGACTTAATACCATCTCAACTTCCTGCATCCGAATGCTTGAAAGATACAGTCGATCGTTTTCTCCCCCTCTGGCATGAAACCATTGCCCCATCTGTCCGATCCGGAAAAAAAGTCTTAATAGTGGCTCATGGGAATTCGCTACGGGCACTCGTGAAATATTTAGATAAAATCACTGATGAGGAAATTTTGGGACTTAACATTCCTACGGGTGTGCCATTGGTTTACGAATTGGATCAGGACCTAACACCTATCAAACATTATTATTTGGGTGATCCGGAGGCTATAGCAAAAAAGACGGCTGCGGTTGTGGCGCAAGGAACAAAAAAGAAATCGGATTGAAGATATCAGAATTCAGAAAAAAGAATTAAGATATTAGAGGGACTTAATTTGTTTCACATTATCCTCTTCGAACCGGAAATCCCTCCCAATACAGGGAATATCATCCGCTTGTCCGCGAATACGGGATTTGAAGTTCATTTAATTGAACCACTTGGATTTAAAGTGGATGATAAAAATCTGAAACGGGCTGGGATGGATTATTTGAAAAAAACTGATTTCCAAGTTTGGATATCTTTGGACGAGTGTTTAAACACCCTCGATCCTCAAAATATTTATACAGTTTCTACCAAAGGGAAGTCAATCTATTCTGATTTAACATATTCACAAGGAGATGCATTCATTTTTGGACCTGAAAGTCGTGGATTGCCCCAACCAATTATTGATAAGTATGAATCCATCACGATCCCTATGAAATCCACAGGGCGCAGTATTAACCTGGCCAATGCCGTATCTATCGTTGCTTATGAAGCGTGGCGACAGAATGCGTTTAAATAATCCAGGATGCCACATCCTCGCCGATGGCGATGGCGGAGGTGAGTCCGGGCGATTCGATACCGATTAAATTAATCCACCCAGGAAACCCTTTGCCTTCCTCGTGGGAAATATAAAAATCCGACATGGGGTTTTCATTCAACCAGATCTTGGGACGAATGCCGGAAAAATCAGGAGAAAGGTCTTCTTTTTTAAGGTCCGGTATATATCGATGTCCTTCTGTGAAAAACTGATCCAGTAAATTTTCCTCCACATCATAATCTTCTGTACGGTCCTGAATCCAATGAGCGCTAGGTCCCAATTTCACCATTTGTGATTCATCAAAACTCAAGTGAATCCCCAGTGAGCCGTGTTTTTTATCCGGGAGTGGATACACCAAATGGTTAAACGCACCCCGCCATTTTGAGGACAGCTTATAGTAACACCCTTTAGAGTATCTAAGGGTTGGATAATCGCCACCCAACATTTGAGCCACCATATCACTCTCAAGCCCTGCGGCATTAATCACCCACTCTGCCGATACTTTTTCAAGTTCTCCTTGAGCATTCTCAATTGATATTTCATATCCATCACTTTTGGAGTCTGCACCCATGACTTTGGATTTAAACAGATAATCATGATCACCTTCTTGAGATATTTTATAAAATGCGGCCATGAGATCATGGGCGGAACCAATTCCGGTACAGCCCACTTCCAAACCAATATCCGCCTCTATATTGGGTTCAAGGGCATTAATTTCCTTTTGTTCCAGAAGACGAATATCCGGTACACCGTTTTTTTGTGCATTTTTATGAAGTGCTTCTAAATCGTTGGTTTGATGTGATCTCCCCACCACAATTTTTCCGCAGCGGTTTACCCATATATTATGCTGATTACAAAATGCATAGGTCATGTCCCGCCCGCGGGAACAATATTTTGCCTTAAGGGAATCAGCATCATAATAAATTCCTGAATGAATTACTTCACTGTTTCGGCTGGATATTCCCCTCCCAAATGATTCTTCCTTTTCGATAACCAAGACGGACTTATGTGTTTTTTCAGCTATAGATTTGGCAATAGCCAACCCTATAATACCAGCACCGATGATAACAATATCAAACTTCAAAAATTATTCCGATAATTTTTTTAACAGGTCACCAGTAAAAATACCTGTATTATGGCCGTCTTTCCAATATAGCTGAAGGCCATAATACCCAACGGGCTGAATTCCGTTAATTTGAAAACTACTGTCATTTAACACAGGGGTGGGACCTTTATATATATTGCCCAAGGCATCTTTTTCCCCCTGACAAACAGCACAGGGACATTGTTCCCGTAAAGTTTTGAGAGGAACCATGGAGTCACTTTTATCGGAAAAAGATACGAGTAAAAGATCATTTACAATTTCGTAATTTTCTATGGAAAGGTTGTCAGTCATTCAATAATTCCTTTTATCTAAAGGACCAATTTGCGCCCCTTTAAAGATATGAGTAAATCCTTTTATCATTTTGTAGTTTCGAGCATGAAAAAATTTAATATCATTCCGATTTTTCTCCTAATTGTCTGTTCATTTTTAATGGGACAAAAAACCCGTCCTCGGGATATGGGTCTCGAAATCGGTTTGTTTCGAACCGGGAAATGGAATGCCATCACCGATGTGGCTGGTGTTACTGTTGGCCATGAAACTATTATTGAGAATGATAGTGTTCGGACCGGTGTAACGGTTATCATTCCTCATAAGGGAAACCTATACCAGGAAAAAGTCATGGCGGCTGTCCATGTGACCAATGGATACGGTAAAGCGGTTGGTTTTACTCAAATTGAAGAATTAGGTACTATTGAAACGCCCATTGGGCTCACCAATACGCTGAATACATTTTCTGTGGCGGATGATATTTTGGGGTATATGCTCGCAGTACCCGAACATCGAGGTACTGTGAACCCTGTCGTAGGCGAAACCAATGACGGTGGATTAAATGATATTGCCGGGCGACATGTACAAAACCATCACACTCTAAAGGCGATTCAAAATGCAAAAAGTGGTCCAGTGGTTGAGGGGTCAGTTGGTGCGGGTACAGGTACAAGGGCTCTTGGATTTAAAGGCGGCATCGGCACCGCTTCTCGCGTCCTTCCAAATGATGTTGGGGGATATACGGTGGGTGTATTGGTACAGACTAATTTTGGTGGCTCTCTCATGATTAATGGTGCGCCAGTTGGGCGCGAACTGAAGGTCTCACCATTTGCATCCAGAATCCCCTATGATGAAGATGAAGGCTCCTGTATGATTGTAATTGCCACGGATGCGCCTCTATCCAACCGTAACTTAAAACGAATGGCCAAGCGGGTGGACCATGCTTTTGGCCGGGTGGGAGCTTATTCGTCTAACGGAAGTGGCGATTATGCCATTATTTTTTCTACCCATCCTGCAAACAGAGTTACAGGAGGCACGGGCCAAATCGGGGGTCCTAATGATTTAGAAGTGTCACGGAAAGATATTCGCAATCGCAACATGAATGGTCTGTTTATGGCCACAGTAGAAGCGACAGAAGAAGCTATTATTAATTCGCTCTTTATGGCAGAAACCGTTTCCAGTCGCTATGGTACAATGAAAGCACTCCCTGTTGATAAAACAATGCAAATTCTAAAAAAATACAAGGCGCTAAACTGGAATAAAAAGCTTTACCCTTGGAAAAAATAGTGATTCGGCACCTTCAAAAAGATTATGCGAAGTTGGTATTTCGGGCATGGCGGTATCGCCTGAGAGCGGAACGCCCTGAAATTCGTTTTCTTCTGAATCAACTACAACTCGGTCAAACTGTCATCGATATCGGCGCCCATAAAGGGGCTTATACCTACTGGATGTCTCAACGGGTAGGTTCATCTGGACAAGTCATTGCCTTTGAACCTCAACCGGAGTTGAATCAAAACTTATCCAAACTAACTGGCTTATTTGCCCACGATAATATTCAGATAGAATCATTTGCTTTATCATCGACAAGACGTGAAGCGATATTGAGTGTGCCTGGGGATACCCCATCTCCCAGTGCTTCCTTAGTCAAAAATACCAATCATAACGGATCAGAGATAGCTGTCAAAACCATCACATTGGATGAATACGTTAAAGATAATAATCTTTTATCTATTGACTTGATTAAGTGCGACGTAGAAGGACATGAATTAGAAGTATTTCAGGGGGGATGCGATACATTAAAGCAATTTAAGCCTGTGGTAATGTTCGAATGCGAGGCACGACATAACGGTCCAGAAAATGTAATGGCTGTTTTCGATTATTTATTTGGTCTCAATTATAAGGGGTGTTTTTATAATGGTTATTCTTTTGCGGATTTAGATCAATTTGATTTGGTTAAATATCAAACCGGCCCCAATCGGAAAATATATGTGAATAATTTTTTCTTTACACCAAAAGGTACTTAAGATGGAAAAAGTAGCTGTTAACTATTTTGTCCGACGCCAGATTAAAGGCAGTGGAAAAACATATTCAGATTCATTGTCTTTTGACGCCATGGCCAAAGACGCAGAAAAACAAATGGGCAATGGTCATTATAAAGATGGATATAGAGATGGGGTACGCATTGTTACTGGATGTCATTCAATGACGGATCAATTTATATGTCCATTCGTGAAAATTAATGAAAATACAATATTGGTATCTTCAGTAGTGAAGCGAAATATTGGTGAGGAGGCTTATATCCAAACGAGGGCCAAAACAGGCACACCATTACAAGCCGGTCGTGTAGAGTATATTTTATATCGCCATAATGTATTGGCGGAAAATGATGAACAGTCCACTGATGCTGAATGGGAATTAATTAGTATTCATGCGATACCAGAAGGGGTGGATAAATTGCCCATGGGGGCCGTGACTATGATGCGAAACCAATTGGAGTTGATTGGGGGGACCAAAGCCCACTATTCATCGGAGGAATGGGCGGAGGCCGTACGGTTCTGGCAGAAGTATGCGGCGCTGGATGAATCTTGACAATTCACCCCTAAAATCTGTTCGTTTAAGAGAGGGGGAAGGGAAGTAGTTTAATAAACAAAAAAGCCCCCTGCTATATGCAGAGGGCTTTTTTTTGATACTTTTAAGAATCTAAATCAGATTAGAATCTTACGGTCAGACCCATGTTGAAGTATGTTGGAGAACCAAAAAATACTTCTGCACTGTCTGAATCATGATCTTTATCCCAAGAATTATACTGGCTATTATCCACAGCATCTTGAATGTATAATGCATCTGTCAAGTTAAAGACATGGGCAAAAACCTGGAGTTTTGTACCAGCAAGAGACATGGGCAGATTATAGTAAGCATGAAGATCAATTTTACTATATCCTGGTGCCATCCAAACTTGCTCTCTGTCCGCTGTGCCGCCACTAATTTCACGGGAAGCAGGACTCCAGTCTGAATAGTTATTGTCATACCAGTTGAACAATCCCTGAATACTCAATCCTGAAATTGGTGTCACTGTTGCACCCAAAACCATCATAGACTGTGGCATGTCACCCACTTTTAATTTGTCTAGACCATATTCATATGAAGTACTTGTAACTCCTGCATCAGTGATTTCCTGGTAATCACCTTTTGCGTCACCATCAAAAACCCAATTACCAAAACCTGCGGCCATATCCAAGCGAAGCATATCCAGCACTTGATAGGATCCTTCAACTTCAAAACCGCTATGACTTTGGTTCACACCAGTCAAATAGATAATATCTGTGTCTCCACTGGACCCTTGTCCTGTGGTCACATTCCTGGTTAGGTTTCTATCTTTCCATTGTGTGTTATAGTAACTGGCTTTTAGGGCAGCTTTGTCAATATTGAAGTTCAGTCCCGCTTCAAAACTAGTGAACTGTTCATTCTTAGGATCTGTGGCAACGGCACCACTATAATGAATGACATTATCCATGATGGGTGGTTTTTCAACAATACCAAAGTTACCAAAAACGCTAATGTTATCACTCACATCATACATGACACCACCCTTAACCTGGATGGCAGGAATAGCAGCTGCAGTGATTTTCTTATCTTCCACGGAAAAGTGATCCTGGTAAGAGTATTTAATAGATGAGGTTCCAGCCATTCCATAAGCGGAGAGACGACCAGCGGTATAATTACCCTGGGCGAAGAACCCAATCCAATCCACAGTCGTTTCATTATGATATGCAATAATGTCGCCCAGTTTTCTTTCGCGACCACTTGGATAGTTCTTATCTGCATAATTAATGAAAAACTGTCCGCCTAAAAGATCACGTACTTCACGAGCATGTTCGATCCCGGCTGTACGCCAATCAACGCCTAACTGAACTTTCAAGGCATCATTCACATCAATGTTCAATTTGGAAATAGCACCCCAAGTATGCTGGCGGTTAATACTATTTCTTAAGA